>UMBV01070995.1_pt1 | contig 159317 bp, 149 predicted proteins | sample 1964061 | NCBI WGS metagenome assembly UMBV01 (sample SAMEA4835951, study PRJEB28245) | human gut metagenome | biome: gut microbiome; material: fecal sample | place: Denmark | collected 2008
AGGATAGAGATATCGAATGTACCACCACCAAGGTCGAATACAGCAATCTTCATATCTTTGTGAGCCTTATCCAGACCGTAAGCAAGAGCTGCGGCTGTCGGTTCGTTTACAATACGTTTTACTTCCAGACCGGCAATCTGTCCGGCTTCCTTAGTAGCCTGACGTTGAGAGTCGGAAAAATATGCAGGAACGGTGATTACTGCTTCTGTTACTTCCTGACCGAGATAGTCTTCGGCAGTTTTCTTCATTTTCTGAAGAATCATAGCAGAGATTTCCTGCGGAGTGTACAGACGTCCGTCGATGTCAACACGCGGAGTGTTATTGTCACCTTTCACTACTTTATAAGGAACACGAGTCACCTCCTTCTGTACCTGATCCCAAGTTTCACCCATGAAACGTTTGATAGAGAAGATTGTACGTGTAGGGTTCGTAATAGCCTGACGTTTTGCAGGATCACCCACCTTACGTTCACCGCCATCTACGAAAGCGACAACAGAAGGAGTCGTACGTTTACCTTCACTGTTTGCAATTACTACAGGTTCGTTACCTTCGAATACTGCAACGCAAGAGTTTGTTGTTCCTAAGTCAATACCAATAATTTTTCCCATGATCGTTATTTTTTTATTTATTATTTATTCATTGATTTCTTTTTGTCCGGTTGTTTCTCCGGCTCTTATCAAGGAGCCTCGTCGCGAACGGACGCTTACTAAAAAGCAAACCGTGTGCCAAAAAGAAATTATACGAATGCATGACATAATATCTGCCAAAAAGACAGTTTTAATAAATAAACACTGCTGACATAGTCATATTCAAAGCCAGTCAGCAACTGTTTCTTTAAACAAATACAGACGACTCTGGTTCGATGAAAGAAAAAAAATATGCCTGTGTCGTCATGTGCGACACAGGCATATCCTATTATATAGATTGATCTATTTATTACTTTTCCAGCACGATGACCAATGCGCCATTTGCATCATACAAGCCAATGCCGCCACCGGACAACACATCGAATGACTTCACCTCATTGATAGCTTTCAGCACCTTACCTTCTGTTTCCATGTCCGGACAAGCCATCATTGTGCTCGCTACTCCCGGAAAAGAAATTGATTTGGCATTGCTGGTACTGGTTTCAAAACCGCCATTAATCAAATTACATCCGGCATTGCCATGAATTGTCTTTTTCTTCACATCAAAAGCAATGAAAGGTTGTTTTTCCATTCCGGAAGGAATTGCTTCACCATTCACTTCTTTTATTTTCCATTCTCCATTCAAAACCGAAAGTTTCACATCAGCCTCCTTCTTTTGTAGAACGACAACCGGACGGTTGGACGAATTGCAAAGAAACACTTTGTCCTTACCTGCCTTCTTATATCCTTTTACTTGCGCAAAAGCATTCAATACATTATTTTCAGTAGTCATATCCGGACACATCATCCGAGTACTAGCCATTCCTGTAAGTTCGAGACTTCCCGGCTTCGCATTTACATCGAAGCTACCCATCATCCGATTACAGCCGCTATTGCCGGACACACGACCAGTTGCTGTATCAAAAGCGATAAAAGGAAGGGGGGTACTTTCGCCCGGAGTGATTTTCGAGCCATTGACTTCTATGATATTCCATTCACCATTGATAGATGACAGGGGAATTGCCTTCTCAACCGAACGGCACGAAGACATTGCAAGTGCTGCACCAGCAATGCAAATTGAAACAAATACTTTCTTCATATTGTTATAACGTTTAAGTTAAAATCGAGGGCAAAGATATCAAAAAGATTGGGAAATAACATCCAATGCAACATAAAATATATACATTTGCCAGTAAATGTACAACAAACGAACAATTTACATAGTTCACTTAAAGTAAACAAATATGAGAATAATTGTCCTGTCTTTGATTCTATTCTGCTGTGGTACGTCTCCTATCATAGCCCAAAGTGATTACATCGTCACTACTCCTTCTGCACAGGAAATCCCTGTAGGCCAAGAAGAACAGTTTATCAAAAGTAACTTTCCGTTGCTACCGCTGGGCAAATGGACACCCGGGATGAAATTTATGTTCGTTCCATCTCCACGGAGCATGTTCCTTCCCACCCTTTCCAGCTACGAGACCGAGAAAGGGGTAGACAACAGCCTGCTGAAACATAAAATACTCACTTTCACGGGAACTGAAGAGAAAGCTCAGAATATCCCCAACGGGACTAACTACTCCACTCGCTTCATCTTCGAATGTGAGGGAGGAAAATATTATTATGAGATAAAGAATATGCGGCTGGAGGAGATCTCCGAAAAGGCTCCCCGTGCCGGCATCAACGGATTGGTTTATCTGAAAGATGTGGATACTGCTAAAGAGCTGTTGGTAGGAAAAACAGTCTATATACAAGCAGAAAGTGTCCGGATAGACGATGCCAACAATTATTCCGGTTACCGGGATATAGCCATTCCCGTCAATACGGAAGCAACGATTACCGCTATCGGAGTCGGCAGTCAGGCATATCCGGCAAAAATCGTATTCAAAGATACACAGGGACATTCTTATTATCTGGAAGTTGCCCTCTCACGAACAAACTCCGGCATGGACCTGAATGATTTTCAAGGAGAAAAGAGAATGAAATATTTCTCAAATGCATTCAGTTTCACCAATAAGAGTCTAGGCACTATCGAAAGCCTGAAAAATAAATATATGGGAATGACAGTTTATCCTAAAAAGGTGCTGCCAGCCAAAAGAATCGTATCATTTGAAGACAAGCAGACCGAATCACGCGTTCACCTGCCCCGATATACAGTTCTGCAAATCAAAGATATTAGATTATCTCCTCCCGGCAGTCTGGCTATTCTTTCATTAGAAGACAATGACGGAGCGATCTATGAATTGGAAACCGATCTGAAATATGATGTTATCGTCAGAAATGAAAATTATATCGAAGACTTTTTCGGATTCGAAGATATACATAAAAAATATCCGGGTATCACAGAAAATCGTTGGCAGATTATCTCCCGGGGAGATCTGGAGACGGGCATGAGTACAGTGGAATGTCGTTTATCCATTGGCGATCCGATAGAAATCGAGCTGAAAAAAGACAATCGTTTCGAAACTTGGTTCTACAATGGCAAAACACTGGAATTTGAAAATGGAACCTTGCAGCGTTACAAATAAAAAGGGGTAGCTGCGAATGATTATCTGAAAATAATCACGTATATTTGCAAAGCTAACAATTCCAATATTCTTAATATTTTAATTCGCAATTAACGAAATGGGTAGAGTTCTTATTATTGGTGCGGGCGGTGTTGGCACTGTCGTTGCGCACAAAGTGGCACAAAATGCCGATGTATTTACAGATATCATGATTGCCAGTCGTACGAAAGAGAAATGCGATAAAATCGTCGAGGCAATAGGTAACCCCAATATAAAAACAGCTAAAGTTGATGCAGACAATGTAGATGAGCTGGTAGCCTTATTCAACGATTTCAAACCGGAAATGGTGATTAATGTGGCTCTCCCTTATCAGGATCTGACTATTATGGAAGCTTGTCTGAAAGCTGGAGTGAACTATCTGGACACCGCTAACTACGAGCCGAAGGATGAAGCTCACTTTGAATACAGTTGGCAGTGGGCTTACCACGATCGCTTCAAAGAAGCAGGTCTGACAGCTATTCTCGGTTGCGGATTCGACCCGGGAGTAAGTGGCATCTATACCGCTTATGCAGCTAAACATTATTTTGATGAGATTCAATATCTGGACATTGTAGACTGTAATGCGGGTAACCATCATAAAGCATTTGCTACGAACTTCAATCCGGAAATCAACATCCGCGAAATTACGCAGAACGGACGCTATTATGAAAATGGCAAATGGGTAACTACCGGTCCGCTGGAAATTCATAAAGACCTGACATATCCGAACATCGGTCCTCGTGATTCTTATCTTCTTTATCACGAAGAACTGGAGTCATTGGTGAAACATTACCCGACAATCAAACGTGCACGTTTCTGGATGACTTTCGGACAAGAGTATTTAACTCACTTACGCGTTATCCAAAACATCGGTATGGCACGAATCGACGAAGTTGATTACAACGGAGTGAAGATTGTGCCGCTGCAATTCTTGAAAGCTGTATTGCCTAACCCGCAGGATTTAGGAGAAAACTACGAAGGAGAAACCTCTATCGGTTGTCGTATCCGTGGTTTGAAAGATGGCAAGGAACGTACTTATTATGTATACAACAATTGCAGCCATCAGGAAGCTTACCGGGAAACAGGTATGCAAGGAGTGAGCTACACCACCGGAGTTCCGGCAATGATCGGAGCCATGATGTTCTTCAAAGGTGAGTGGAAACGCCCGGGTGTAAACAACGTAGAAGAGTTCAATCCGGATCCGTTTATGGAACAACTCAACAAGCAAGGTCTTCCCTGGCATGAAGAGTTCGACAAAAATCTGGAATTATAAGAGTAGACCTGTTCATTAAAAAGATAGTTATGATAAACGTAGGAGATAAAGCACCGGAAATCTTAGGCATCAATGAAAAAGGTGAAGAAATCCGTTTAAGTGCTTATAAAGGAAAAAAGATTGTGTTGTACTTCTACCCGAAGGACAGTACATCGGGGTGCACGGCACAAGCGTGTAATCTGCGCGACAACTATTCCGAACTACGTAAAGCCGGCTATGAAGTAATCGGTGTCAGCGTAGACAATGAAAAGTCGCACCAGAAATTTATCGAAAAGAACAATCTTCCTTTTACCCTGATTGCCGACACTGACAAAAAGTTAGTGGAAGAGTTTGGAGTATGGGGAGAAAAGAAACTGTACGGACGTGCTTACATGGGTACTTTCCGCACTACTTTCCTGATTAATGAAGAAGGAATCGTAGAACGGATTATCACTCCCAAAGAAGTGAAGACCAAGGAACATGCCTCACAGATTTTAAATCAATAACTCCATTAATTATATAAAAATAAGGTATGGCAAAGAAAGATGAACTTAATTTTGAAACAGATAATAAAATGGCATCAAGCGAAAAACTAAAAGCCTTACAGGCTGCCATGGAAAAGATAGAAAAGAGCTTCGGTAAAGGTTCTATCATGAAAATGGGAGATGATAGTGTTGAACAAGTAGAAGTGATCCCGACAGGCTCTATTGCCTTGAACGTGGCACTTGGTGTTGGAGGTTACCCTAGAGGTAGAATCATCGAAATCTATGGCCCGGAATCATCCGGTAAAACAACATTGGCTATTCATGCCATTGCTGAAGCGCAAAAAGCTGGCGGTATCGCTGCTTTTATTGATGCCGAACACGCTTTCGACCGTTTCTATGCATCTAAACTGGGAGTGAACATTGATGATCTTTATATCTCTCAACCGGACAACGGAGAACAGGCTTTGGAAATTGCAGAACAACTGATCCGTTCTTCTGCTATCGACATCATCGTTATCGACTCTGTAGCCGCACTGACCCCTAAAGCGGAAATCGAAGGTGACATGGGTGACAACAAGGTAGGTCTTCAGGCACGTTTGATGTCTCAGGCACTCCGTAAGTTGACAGCTGCTGTGAGCAAGACACGTACGACTTGTATTTTCATCAACCAGCTGCGTGAGAAGATCGGCGTTATGTTCGGTAACCCGGAAACAACGACTGGTGGTAACGCATTGAAATTCTATGCTTCTGTACGTCTGGATATCCGTGGTAGTCAACCTATCAAAGATGGTGAAGAGATTCTTGGTAAACTGACCAAAGTGAAAGTAGTGAAGAACAAAGTAGCGCCTCCTTTCCGCAGAGCTGAATTTGACATCATGTTCGGTGAAGGTATCTCCCACTCCGGAGAAATCATCGACTTGGGTGCTGACTTGGGAATCATCAAAAAGAGCGGTTCATGGTATAGCTACAACGATACTAAGTTAGGACAAGGGCGTGATGCTGCTAAACAATGCATTATGGATAATCCTGAATTGGCAGAAGAACTGGAAGGACTGATTTTTGAAGAATTGAAGAAGAAATAAATAGCTTTAGATCTGTTTATCCGTAGGCTGAAAGCTAAGTAAACAAAGGTGGGAGAAAGTCGTTTACGATCATTCTCCCACCTTTTTCTTTTTTATATCATTCTCTCTTTTATCCCTTATACAAAATAAATGTATGCCAATGTACTCAAGCTGATAATTATCCAAAGCAATATTCCTTGAATCAGAGGTTTAATTCCAACGGCTTTCAAAACATCAATAGAAAGAGAAGCACCGATGAAGAACATAGTTATCGTCAAAGTCTTACGGGCAATACCGTTGATAGTTGCTCCTAATTGTGGCACTCCATCCAGTAAATAAGTATTTACCACCAATGCCAATACGAAGAAGAGGATGAACCATGGAATACTTATCTTTTGTCCTTTACTCTTGAAAATAAAGGAAGTAGCAAAAGCCATCGGGATAATCCAAAGAGCACGGGTCAATTTGATAGTAGTAGCCACTTTCAATGCTTCTTCACCATAGGCAGCTCCCGCGCCTACTACAGAACTGGTATCATGAATGGCAATAGCTGCCCATGTTCCAAACTGTTGTTGATCCATATTCAATGCATGACCAATGGCAGGGAAAATGAAAAGTGCAATAGCGTTCAAGATAAAGATTGTACCTAATGCCACAGACATTTCACTGTCCTTCGCTTTCAACACCGGTCCCACTGCTGCGATAGCACTACCACCACAGATAGCGGTTCCCGAACTGATAAGATAAGCTGTATTCCGATCTATTTTAAACAATTTACGTCCGATGAACCAGCCAATTACCAATGTTCCGATTACTGAAATGACCGTAAATTCCATACCTTCCTTACCGGAAGCTAAAGCAGAATGAAGGTTCATACCGAATCCCAGTCCTACTACTGAATATTGCAACAGATATTTCGATGTTTTCTTATTAAACTTTGGATGTGCTTGTCCGCAAGTTAATGCAAAAATAAGTCCGAGGAACAAAGCAACGGGAGGAGTTACCCAAGCCGACCATGCTTCCAATCCCGGAATATAGTCTAAAAACAGGAAGAAAGTCAGAGTGGAAAGCAGCGCAACATAAATCATCTTATTATTTGCCTGCAAAGTTTTTGTAGCTGTTGAAATCATATCTTTTTGTCTTTAATCGTTTTCCGGGTGCAAAGGTACGGTAAACAATCAAGACCCACCAATAGTTTCTAATTATGCATTATAACTTTTAATTATAAGCATACTCTCTCCCAACTACTCTTACACTGTTACAATGTCTTTCCCAAAAGGCGATAATGCCAAAGATGCCAACTTGAAATGTTGTAATCCAAAAGGGATTCCGATAATGGTAATGCACAATATAGCCCCGAAAACCAAATGTGACAGACAGATCCAAATGCCACCCAGAAATATCCACAGGATATTCATCAATATATAGAGGCAGCCACCGGAACGGTTCCCACTTCTGACTTCTTTACCGAAAGGCCATAAAGCAAGTCCGGCCAACTTCAATGTTTGCATTCCAAAAGGAATGCCGATAATGGTCAGCATCATCAATAAACTCGAAATGAGATATTCGACAGCAGTAAAGATACCACCAAGCAGCAGCCACAATAGATTCATTAAACAGCCCATATAAAATAGTATTAGTTATTATTCCAATTTTCTTTTTGTTGTCTCATCCACTTTACCCTGAAAATAATGGTCGATCACTTGCTGAAACAAATCATCCGAAGCAACTTCATTAAAAAGCGTCATGCATGACAATACTTTCATCGCATCTAACGAACCGAAAACTTCCTGCGCCGTTTTATTTTTCAATTGAAGAAAAACAGACGTTATTTCACGAAGTCTTTCTCCCAAAATTGGATGGGCAAGATATGCTTCAGCCTCTTCTTTGCCGCTAAGACCATAATACTGTGAATTATAACTCATGCCCAATCCTTTCAGTTGAGGAAATATATACCAAATCCAATGGGAATATTTCCGCCCGTTTCTAACTTCTGCAAGGGCTTGTTCATAATCACCTCGCTGGGCATCTAAAAATCGTTGTAAGTTATAGTTGGTCATAGATACTTCTCGCATTTTTTTAAGTTATCATACTTTCAGGAGATAACAGAATCAAATAAGTGATTTATTTCGAATCACAGCACTTTTTTCAATTCTATTAAAGCCGAGACTTCGTTTTCCTTATTAATGTACTTCTCTATTTCATAGGGTTTATATCCTAATTTAGTATATAACAGAAGCCCACTCGTATTAGCATCAAAACAAGACAAATGAAGCTCCGATACATTATATTTCTTTTTCCCAATATCTTCCATAGCATTTATCAGAAATGTGCCAACGCCACGATTACGAAAACAAGGACTTACTATTACATTTCCAATAGCACAATATTGAGATTCTCTTACCTCATAGAAATTTGCAAACCCTACTACTTCATTATTAAATAAAACAACAGTCGAATCAAATCTATCTTTTATTGTATTCTTTAATTGATTGATTGTTAAAGGAAAATCAGCTTTAGGAAACATAAAAAACAGTTCCTGCTTGTTTCGAGGTAATTTACAAACAGTTTCTAAATCGTCAAACGTAAAATCTCTATAAGTAAGTTTTTCTTTTTCCATAATAATCATGCTGATACCCTCCATTTCTTTTCTACATACAATATTATAACCGACTTTGCTATATAGATGCAAAGTATTGGGTGTCTCTTCGCCTGTAAAAAGAGAAAACTTATGACAGTGAGGAAATAACCGTTCTATTTCAGTCATAAGTTCTCTACCTATACCTTTATTCTGAAAATCGGGATGCACTATCAATTTACCAATATGACATACTCTATTTTCATCCATACATCCCCTGACAGAACCTACAATCTGTCCATCATCTGATACGTATTTTAGAATAATGCCTGTCTGATACTCATCACAAATCTCATCCTGATTTTGCAACAAAGGGGGAAGATCGAATTTATTCATTCGTTCGGCCACCACCATAAAAGATTTCTTTTGCAAAGATAAAATGTTTACCAAATCATTTTCTTCAGCTTGCATGATATTAGTATGACTCATAATATTACAAATATACACTTTTCTAAAAACTAACAGAAGCATTGCATCCACTTTTTAGAAAATAATATATTAAGCATAAAATCCCGTTATATCCTTTCTCTTTAATCATCTTCATTCCCTCCCAAACTATTAATAGAAAACTTCTTCTTTATTAAGGATAAACTTCTTTTTGTCAAATAGAAAACTTATCTTTGTATAAGAGTAAACTATAAATGCAAGCTTTGATTATAAAAATGAAAGCTTTGTTTTTATAAACGCAAGCTTCAATTATAAAAACAAAAGTTGCATTTATAGTTTATAATTAATCAAAAGGAACTTTACTATTAGAAGAAAGGAAGTTTGCCTCTAATACAAAAGAACTTATCTATTAATACTTTAAACAATAGATGATATGGCAAGATATATCATAGAGGAGATGCCCGATCTTCAGAAAACAGGCAAAAGAATTACTTATCCTAAATTTGCGCGGATAGATAATACAAGCATAAAAGAGTTGGCGCAACGAGTTGGCGACGTCAGTGGATTCAGTGCAGGAGACATAGAAGGCGTACTACTTCAGACCGCCATTGAAATGGCGCATTTGATGGCAGAAGGGCGCTCGGTAAAGATAGACGGAATAGGAACGTTTACTCCCTCTCTTACTTTAGGCAGAGACAAGGAGCGGGAAGATCCAGAAGAAGGGGGGAGTCATCGCAACGCACAAAGTATTTTTATAGGAGGTGTAAATTTCCGGGTAGACCGAGAAATGGTGAGAAATATCAGCGAAAGATGCCAACTGGAAAGAGCACCCTGGAAAAAGCAACGATCCTCTAATAAATTCACATCGGAACAACGACTGGCATTAGCTCTAAAGTATCTGGATGAACATCCCTTCCTGACCGTTTGGGAATATCGCAAACTAACAGGATTGTTGCAAACAGCAGCAACCAACGAACTAAGACAGTGGGGACATCAACCGGATTCTGGAATAGAAATCACAGGAAGAGGAGCACACAGGGTATATATAAAGAAAAAATAGTCGAACGAAGAGGATAACAGTATGAGAAATACCCCGAAAATAGATGAGAAATAACTGTTTTGAGGCCTATTTCACTAAAGAAACTATGAGAAATAGGCTTTCTCAAAACGTTTCTCATTCAGTAATTATCTGGTTATAAGATTATTATAAAATAATTATGAGAATATGAGAAATGAAAATCATTTTTCTTATTCTGGAGAAGCGATTGCACGAGAGAAAAAGACAAACTTACAGGCTTTTACTATGATGTCCGGCGAAACGCATAAACACCTGTGACAATCCTCCCTCCTGCCCTTGCAGCTGTACAAAGTTAAATTCGCGCAGCATCGGCATTCCTTTTATTTCGACTACACGGAGATTGCCAGCTACAAGCTCTTTATGCACCGAACGGATAGAAACAATTCCCATACAGTCCGTATGTTCCAAAAAAAGCTTGATACTCTCTGTACTACCGAGATACATCAATACATTTAAAAAAGAAAGTTTGAGATTATGTTGCAATAAGGCACGTTCAAACACATCTAATGTACCGGAGCCCCTCTCCCGCAAAACCAAAGGAATATTCAGCAAATCTTCCGGAGTAATCTCATCCGTGACAGCTAATTTACTCTGTGTATGCACCACGGCAACCAGTTCGTCTTGCAAAAATGGAGTATATTTCAGATTAGGTAAGCGGAAGATCCCTTCGACCAGTCCCAAATCAATCCGATGCTCTTGCAAGGCAGCTTCCACTCCCCGGGAATTTCCATTAATCAAAGAAAGATTGATTTGCGGAAACTTGGCTATAAAGTTCGCTAACAGAGGAGGAAGTACATATTGCGCAATCGTAGTACTGGCCCCCAATTTCAGCTCGCCGATATATTCATTATGCAACAGATGCATCTCATATTCTAATTGTTTATAATCGTCCAAGATTTTCTCGCTATGTTTCAACAGCAATTCTCCGGCCTTAGTCAGTGAGATTTTGCTCCCTTGACGGTCGAACAAACGAGCTTGATAGTAAGTCTCCAGCTCCTGAATATGTTTGGTGATAGCAGGTTGACTGACAAACAATTCTTGCGAAGCCTTCGTAAAGCTTAGATTCTTCGCTACGCTCTGAAATACTTTTAAACGAAAATCGGACACGGCAATTATGATTAACAGTTAAGAAATCAATGACGAATAATGAATTACAGAAAGAATAAAAGCACAATAGTTATTGCAATTCTTCCGCTTTTATCCCCAACGCCTGCATGACAGGGAAAGCCAGCATATCCCATTTATAATCCACCGGAAGTTCGGGCTCATTCATACGGAATTGAATGACCTCTTTGCCTTTCACTTCATGCAAAGCATCAGTCACTTTCTTTCCATACTCCTCATTGAAAGAAATAACGATCATCCTTTTCACGTCTGCCGAATCGGAAACGATAGAGAGTAAATCCAAAAACAAATCTTCTCTTGACACCATTCCTTCCGATGGAACGCTGGCAAAAGAATATTCACCATAAGGGCTCTGAAACGCAACTCCATTCAATTCTTCCTGCAAACCGGAAGGTTGGCAATATTGCAATCGACTGGATTCTTTATCATACACAAAAAGAAATTGCACCTCGTTCTTCCCTTCTGTAATCCCTGCATCCAAGGTTATATAGGTGGTCAACATCGAAAGGTCTATCTCTTGTAAAGAACGATGCAAAGTTTCTTCAAAATATCCTTTTATATCCGTTATTACAAAATTCAAAAAAGCAGCGTCAATCAACACCACTGTTTCAGCAAGTTTTATTTGGGGCTTATCACTCATATACCATCTATATTATTACAGCGGATAAAGATACTACAATACTTTTATTTATCCACTTTTCAATATTTATTTTCTTTCATCACAGGCTAAGATTACACAAACAAGCGTATCAGGTAACAAATGATATTTTATAGCAAATTCGTCAGTTACTCCCAGATAAAAAGGTCATTTTGTCCTTTAACTCCTTAATACTCATGCTATTTTGTCATATTTTTATACTTGGCAAATCTTTTGCGCCCTCTTAGGTGTTATTAAAAACGTGAAATAAGAAAGGAGAACAAAGATATGAACTTTAACAATTTTACCATCAAATCTCAAGAAGCGGTACAGGAGGCCGTGAACCTGGTACAAAGCCGGGGACAACAAGCCATTGAACCTGTCCACATCATGCAGGGAGTAATGAAGGTGGGTGAAAATGTCACTAACTTCATCTTCCAGAAACTTGGCATGAACGGACAGCAGGTAGCTCTTGTTGTCGACAAACAGATCGACTCCCTGCCAAAAGTATCCGGCGGAGAACCGTATCTGAGTCGTGAATCTAACGAAGTATTGCAGAAAGCAACACAGTATTCTAAAGAAATGGGCGATGAGTTTGTTTCATTAGAGCATATCATACTAGCATTGCTGACTGTGAAAAGTACCGTCTCCACTATCTTGAAAGATGCCGGTATGACGGAAAAAGAATTACGCAATGCCATCAGCGAGTTGAGGAAAGGAGAAAAAGTAACGTCACAATCTAGTGAAGATACTTATCAATCATTGGAAAAGTACGCTATCAACCTGAACGAAGCTGCCCGTAGCGGAAAACTGGATCCTGTAATTGGACGTGATGAAGAAATCCGCCGGGTACTCCAGATATTGAGCCGCCGTACAAAGAATAATCCGATTCTAATCGGTGAACCGGGAACTGGTAAGACAGCAATCGTAGAAGGCTTGGCACATCGTATCCTTCGAGGAGATGTACCTGAAAACCTGAAAAACAAACAGGTCTATTCATTGGATATGGGAGCACTGGTTGCCGGTGCAAAGTATAAAGGTGAGTTTGAAGAACGACTGAAATCAGTTGTCAATGAAGTGAAGAAATCAGAAGGTGATATAATTCTGTTCATTGATGAGATTCATACACTGGTAGGAGCCGGAAAGGGTGAAGGCGCCATGGATGCTGCAAACATTCTAAAACCTGCCTTAGCTCGTGGAGAATTACGTTCTATCGGAGCAACAACCCTCGACGAATATCAAAAGTACTTCGAAAAGGACAAAGCTTTGGAGCGTCGTTTCCAAATCGTACAAGTGGATGAACCGGACAACTTGAGTACCATTTCTATCCTTCGTGGACTGAAAGAGCGTTACGAGAACCATCACCATGTGCGTATCAAAGATGATGCCATCATTGCAGCCGTCGAATTGAGTAGCCGTTACATCACCGACCGTTTCCTGCCGGATAAAGCCATTGACCTGATGGATGAAGCTGCAGCCAAACTGCGTATGGAGGTAGATTCTGTTCCTGAAGAACTGGATGAAATCTCCCGCAAAATCAAGCAGTTGGAAATCGAACGGGAAGCTATTAAACGTGAAAACGATAAACCGAAACTGGAAATCATCGGTAAGGAGCTTGCCGAACTTAAAGAACAGGAAAAGTCCTTTAAAGCCAAATGGCAGAGTGAAAAAACGCTGATGGATAAAATCCAGCAGAATAAGGTTGAGATAGAGAATCTTAAATTTGAAGCAGAAAAAGCTGAACGTGAAGGTGACTATGGTAAAGTAGCCGAAATCCGTTACGGTAAACTTCAGGCTTTGGACAAAGAGATAGAAGATACTCAAAAGCAGCTACGTGATATGCAAGGCGATAAAGCCATGATTAAGGAAGAGGTAGATGCTGAGGACATTGCCGATGTTGTTTCCCGTTGGACAGGTATTCCTGTCAGCAAGATGCTGCAAAGTGAAAAGGATAAACTATTGCACTTGGAAGAGGAACTTCATCAACGTGTAATCGGTCAGGATGAAGCGATTGAAGCCGTGGCAGATGCCGTGCGCCGTAGTCGTGCCGGATTACAGGATCCGAAACGTCCGATTGGCTCGTTCATTTTCCTCGGAACCACCGGTGTAGGTAAGACCGAACTGGCGAAGGCATTGGCAGAATTCCTGTTCGATGACGAAACGATGATGACTCGTATCGACATGAGCGAGTATCAGGAAAAGCACAGTGTTTCCCGTTTAGTCGGAGCGCCTCCGGGATACGTAGGATATGATGAAGGCGGTCAGCTGACAGAAGCTATACGTCGGAAACCTTACTCTGTTGTCCTGTTTGACGAGATAGAAAAAGCTCATCCGGATGTTTTCAATATCCTGTTACAGGTATTGGATGACGGACGACTGACTGACAATAAAGGAAGGGTGGTCAACTTCAAAAATACAATCATCATCATGACTTCGAATATGGGTAGTTCTTATATACAAAGTCAGATGGAGAAGTTGCACGGTTCCAATAAAGAAGAAGTGATTGAAGAAACGAAGAAGGAAGTCATGAATATGTTGAAAAAGACGATTCGCCCGGAATTCCTGAACCGTATTGATGAAACGATCATGTTCTTACCATTGAATGAAAAGGAAATCAAGCAGATCGTACTCTTACAAATCAAGGGAGTTCAGAAAATGCTTGCCGAAAACGGAGTGGAACTGAAACTGACGGAAGGAGCATTGGACTTCTTATCTCAAGTGGGATATGATCCTGAATTTGGAGCTCGTCCGGTAAAGAGGGCTATTCAACGTTATCTATTGAACGATCTATCCAAAAAGTTACTTTCCCAGGAAGTCGACCGCAGTAAAGCAATTACCGTTGACGCTGGTGGAGACGGATTGGTATTCAGAAATTAAGAGTTTCCATTTAAATAGAATGCCGGTATGCTTGATAAGAAGCATACCGGTATTATTTATATCCCTGAATATGTAAATCTCCGGACTTCCGGTTGGCAATTCGGATGGCTCATTACCAAAACATAGGTACCCTGTTGAGGGATTTCCATAGTCAATGAAGGCAAAGCAAATTTATGTTTGCCTTTTAATTCTCCCTGTGAATCGTAAAGGAATACCATTGTACCTGCCAACAAACCTGTCAGGCATAATGTCCCTTTTTCATTGTCCAAACGGACGTTTACTTCTTTATTTGTTATTGTCTCCATACCCTACATCAAAAACCATCTGCTCCCCTAGAAGGCTATTAAAAATAAAAAGCGTGGGAACTTACTACAATTATCCCCCCCTTGACGCTTTAGACATCTACTAGCTAAATCATGCAAAACAACTAATGTTCAACCACATATTTACATACATGGCAGAACACGAGCGTTTAAACATTATTCCTAAGTAGTTCAATATTGTCCAGATCTCAAGTCTTGAATAATATCTTTATAACGCTTTTGTTCTCTATTGTTATTCACCGTTCACTACTGCTATTCCCAAGAATAGTGAACAGCGACAAAGATACATAAAAAAGCATCATTATTTACAATATAAGTAGAAGATATTTATTTTAGTAAAAGATTACCCAAATAATACTAATTTTTTTCTGAACATACAAGTGTTTATACGAAAAAACATGATAAGCATTTAAAATGCTTATCATGTTCTCTATTTTTGATTAAATAAACGGTACAGATTATTCTGCAGCTGCTTCTTCCTTAACTTCACCTTCCGGTTTAAATTCTGTGATTCCATTAGAAATCAAGATGTTATACCAAGCTACCAATTTCTTGATATCTGCTACATATACGCGTTCACGATCAAAGTTTGGTAATACTTCAGCCAAGTATTCACGCAATTGTTCAGGAGTAGCCTTTTTCGGGTCGATAGAAGCCTGCGCTGATTTCTCTTTCTCTTTTATAGCTTCCAGCACATCATACAAAGGCACTTCTGCATCGTCCGTATACATTGCTATATCGGCCAAAGAAATAATTTTTTCATTACCATAAGCGGGGAAACGTTTCTTCTCAGCATTGACTGATTCAACAATCAACATATTTTTTCCTTGCGAAATAAGTTTGTATAATCCCGGTTTACCTGAGATAGACAAGATAGTCTTCAACATAGTATATATCCTTTTATTTATTAATTATTTTTTGCGGAGCAAAGGTAATGATTATTTTTAGATAGCAAAGAAATAAGCTCCAAAACCTGCGGAATTAACGGTGTTTCATCATCATTGACTATCACGAAATCAGCATGACTTCTCTTAACTTCATCACTCATTTGTGCCTCAATACGCTTCATCACCTGTTCTCTCGATGAACAATCCCGTTTTATGGCGCGCTCCACTCTCACTTCCAGCGGCGCATACACCATAACCAGAAAATCAACTTCACTCCTAAAACCGGCTTCCACAAGTATGGCAGACTCCATACCTACCAATTGTTCACCACCAAACCGGGCAGCCCACCGACGAAAATCTTCTTTCACCTGTGGATGAATAATTTCATTCACTTTCTGCACACGATTCGGATGACCGAACATATAGGATGCCAGCAAAGAACGATTCAACACACCATTTTGAAACACATCCTGACCGACCAGCGCACAAAGTTCCTGACAAATCACCGGATCTGTCTGCGTGATACGCTTTGCTTCTATATCTGAAATATAAACAGGAATTCCCATTATTCCAAATAATCTGGAAACCACACTTTTCCCGCTACCGATACCACCGGTTATACCAATCTTAATCGACATTAGAAGTAATTTGTTCTATCAAGAAGTCTACTTGCTCAGGAACAATACGGATTTGATTGATTCCACTTGGGAACGACTTCAATTTAACCGTATATTTATCAGAACCCAGCTTCAACAACTCTTCATAAGAAATATTGATGATAAAATCGCTTGCTTTTATGCTGCGAAACCGCTTCAACCCCACCTGAAAAGTAATCTGAACTTTGGAAGGGAAGGTACGCAATGCCTTATCGGCTGGGAAATTAACTCCGTGTAATGGCACCTCTACTGTTTTCTCCGTATAAATATCTACCGGAAATATCATTTCTACCGAAGCCGGAACAAACTTCACTCCTCTTTCAGAATTCAGCGGAATTCGTCGCCGGGTTGTATCTGAAATATTCTCCAGATTTATCTTTTGAGTATATGCGGTGGTGATAGTATCCAGAATTCCTTCCGGAGCATAAACTAATACAGAATCCGGATTACAAATCGTATCTGATACATAATATTGAAGTCCGGCTGTCACTTTCCCCTGAAAGCGGACAGGTACTAACTTAGACTTTCCTTCAGAATAGATATACTCTAATGTATCCGGCTTGATTGAAAGAATTTTGGAAGACACATTCAATTGACTCAATATCTTTTTCTCAAAATCAGATGCGTAAATCTTCACATGATTATCTTTTCCTTTATAATCAAGAAAACCTAGATTTACCGGGAAAAAACTTTTCCCCAGCATATAATTGAGCAGCACCGTACCTTTATCTTTCACTCTGACGCGAAGTTCGGAAGGCGGTTCCGAAGTCAGCACTACATTATTGGGAACATCTTTCATTCGCACCGGAATGGAAAACTCCGCTTCATAGTCACTATTCAAAGTCTGAAGCAGCCAAAATCCACCGGCTATCAAGAAGAAAAATAAAAAAATTAAGAACTCTCTGCTCTTATCACTGAGCAGAAAATCCTTAATTTTCTTTGATAGTTTTAAATATGTATATTCTATTTTCCTACGATCAAACATAGGCACTTATTTATCAACTATTATTTAGATTGATTGCTAGCAGCTGACGCATCAGCGAAAATAGAATTCTTGTCTATTTTAATCTTTACATTAGAAGCAATCTCAAGTACTATGTAATCGTCAGTAATTTCCTTGATTGTTCCGTGGATACCACCTGCAGTAATCACATTCTGATTTACCTGAAGAGATTTACGGAAATTTGCTATTTCTTTTTGCTTCTTATTCTGAGGACGGATCATAAAGAAATACATGATAACAAACATAGCTATCAGCATGATCCACATCATACTTCCACCTCCGGCAGCACCGGCAGGAGCTTGCAATAATACAGTCAATACGTTCATAAATAATCTGTTTTAGTTTCTACTATATGGACAAAGGTATCAGTTTTTAGTCAACTTACCTTCTTTTTTTAATTGATTAACTATTCCATCCAGCGTACCGTTGATAAAGCTACCGCTTTTAGCTGTGCTATACAACTTCGCTATCTCTACATATTCATTTAACGAAACACTGACCGGAATGTTCGGGAAACTAAGAATTTCTGCTAATGCAGTCTGCATAATGATAACGTCCATAAATGCAATACGGTCCAGATCCCAATTTTTTGTATTCTCACTAACCAAATGACGGTAATAGTCGGAATTCAAAATAGTACGACGGAACAGACGACGTGCAAACTCTTGATCTTCGTCATCCTTAAATTCCGGAAGCAGTTCCTGGTTGGCACCCTTCTTTTCATCAAAACGTTTGATCGTTTTCAGGACGAATGTATCTACAATTTCTTTGTCATCATTCCAATACAGACTCTGATCTTCCAATACCTGATCGAGAGAATCATTATTAAAGATGTATGTTTTATAGAGTTTTCTCCATAATTCACGATCGGCCTCGTATGAGTGGTCGTCAGAAGCCATATAATCTTTATAGATATCGGTTTCTACAATTTTCTCATAAAGTTCCTTGATGAAGTCCTGGTCGTTTGCCCAGGTTCTTTTTTGATTGGCTATAAACTCTACCAATTGCTTATTGACTTCCAATTGAGCAATAAACTTGTTATCTACGAACTTCCTGTTGGGATACAACTCCTCTTTCGTAGGTGCCAATTTAGCTTTTGCCGCATCAATACGTTTTTGTGCATACTCTGTCAATGCTATCATCAGCATTAGCAAATAATTATAAAGGTCATACGCCTTTGAAAGACTAAAGAATAACTCTTTCTCCGCTGAGTCTAGATTTTTGCTGCCATTTTGATAATAGGCATATACTATCTGTATAATCTTAAGACGAATAAGAACTCTGTTGATCATAATTCAAATTAATACTGTTGTTATCGAACTGCAAAAGTAGATATTTTTAATGAGTTTCCACTAATAAATCACATTTTTTAATGCAGTATTTGATTCTCTGCGCTTTTTCTTTTGACAGTTTAAAAAAAATATCCAATTTTGAGGCCGATTATAAACGGACCGAAAGATATGGAAGATTTAAAAAAGAAAATGAGCGCAGACATGAATGATAAGGAGATTGTATTCTCCAAGTCCATTAAAGCAGGTAAACGCATCTATTACCTTGACGTAAAGAAGAATCGTAAAGATGAAATGTTCCTGGCTATTACAGAGAGTAAGAAAGTGATAACGGGAGAAGGTGACGATTCTCAGGTTAGTTTCGAAAAACACAAAATCTTCCTATATAGGGAGGACTTTCAGAAGTTTATGGCAGGACTCGAAGAAGCAGTCAACTTCATTGAGTGCAGTGATGCGAACGAATACATCGCCCGCCTGAACACCGAAGCGGATGAAGAAAGTGAACAGAAAGCAATCGAAGAAGCCCGGGAAAACAAGTTAGAGAGCGAAATTAAGATCGATATTGACTTTTAAGAAAGTAACTCTTTGATATTTCAAAAAAAAGACGTACTTTTGCACCGCTTTTTTGCAACATCGTGTGATAATCCACATCGTGTGATGGTGAATTAAGCAAGCTAACTTAATTTAGAGTAACACAAATTTTTAAAGAAATGAAATCAATTGAAGTAAAAGGAACTGCAAGAACAATTGCAGAACGCTCTTCTGAACAAGCTAGAGCTTTGAAAGAAATTCGTAAAAACGGTGGTGTACCTTGTGTACTTTACGGAGGTAATGAAGTAGTTCACTTCACAGTGACTAACGAAGGACTTCGTAACTTAGTTTATACTCCGCACATCTACGTTGTAGACTTGGTTATCGATGGCAAAAAAGTAAACGCTATCCTGAAAGATATTCAGTTCCATCCGGTAAAAGATACTATCCTGCACGTTGACTTCTATCAGATTGACGAAGCTAAACCTATCGTAATGGAAGTACCTGTACAGTTGGAAGGTCTTGCAGAAGGTGTGAAAGCCGGTGGTAAACTTGCACTGCAGATGCGTAAGATCAAAGTGAAAGCTTTGTACAATGTAATTCCCGAGAAACTGATCGTTAACGTTTCTCACCTGGGATTGGGCAAGACTGTTAAAGTTGGCGAATTGAGCTTCGAAGGCCTTGAACTGATTAGTGCTAAAGAAGCCGTTGTATGTGCTGTTAAGTTGACTCGTGCAGCAAGAGGTGCAGCAGCAGCCGCTGGCAAGTAATTGAGATTATCCCTGTAAAGAGATATACTTCAAACGCAGATTAATGCAGATTAAAGCAGATGTTCAGTCTGCATTAATTTGTATTAATCTGCGTTTCTTTTTCCTATATTAATGAACTGTTTTACGGAAAAACGATGATAAAATATTTAGTTGTCGGACTGGGAAACATTGGTCCCGAGTATCATGAAACCCGACATAATATCGGATTCATGACAGTAGAAGCATTGGCCAGAATTAACAATGCTCCTCCTTTTATGGATGGACGCTATGGATTCACCACCAGCTTTTCCATCAAAGGACGTCAGTTGATCCTGCTCAAGCCATCGACTTTTATGAACCTGAGTGGATTGGCCGTTCGCTATTGGATGCAGAAAGAAAATATTCCATTGGAAAATGTGCTGATCGTAGTAGACGATCTGGCTCTTCCTTTCGGAACGTTACGTCTAAAAGGAAAAGGAAGTGATGCAGGCCATAACGGATTAAAGCATATTGCCGCCACTCTGGGCACTCAAAACTATGCCCGTCTGCGTTTTGGAATCGGGAGTGATTTTCCACGTGGCGGACAAATCGATTACGTACTCGGTCACTTCACTGATGAAGACTGGAAGACAATGGATGAAAGACTGGAGATGGCAGGGGAAATTATCAAAAGTTTCTGTCTTGCCGGTATCGACATCACAATGAACCAGTTCAACAAGAAATGATGAACCTGTTCTATAAAAAATAAAGATAGCAATGAACGGTTAGCGATCAATGATAACGTCCACTAACCGACTAATTATTTATCACTAAATAACTAACTAAAATGGCTGAAGCAAGAATAGATAAATGGATGTGGGCTGTCCGCATCTTCAAGACACGGACGATTGCAGCAGAAGCCTGCAAAAAAGGACGCATTACCATCAACGGTTCGCTGGTCAAAGCTGCCCGTATGATAAAACCGGGTGACGTTATTCAAGTGAAGAAACCACCTATCACATACTCATTCAAAGTATTACAACCGATTGAGAAACGTGTAGGAGCTAAACTGGTATCGGAAATGATGGAAAATGTAACGACGCCCGATCAATATGAATTACTTGAAATGAGCAAAATCAGCGGATTCGTAGACCGGGCACGTGGAACCGGACGCCCGACCAAGAAAGATCGCCGGGAACTGGAAGAATTTACAACTCCAGAGTTTATGGATGATTTTGACTTTGATTTCGATTTTGAAGAATAGGATAAATAGAAAAAGATAAATAAACGATGAATCGTAAATAATGAACGGTGAACAGCCTGTGGATATAACGCAGGCTGTTCACCGTTCATTATTTACGATTTGTATAGCTTCCCACTTATAGAGTTGCAGTTCACCCTTTCTTTTTACAGATTCGCTTTAACAGCATCAATCAGCTCCTGATATTCTGCGTCAGTCAAATAAACCTTTCCCGGATTCATTTGGAATATACCTCCATAATCAGGTCCATCCACATATTTAGGTGCTAAATGAAAATGCAAATGAGACAATTTATCCGAGTAAGCACCATAATTAATCTTTTCCGGCTGGAAAGCTTTCTGCATGGCACGAGTGACACGCGCTACATCTGCCATAAAAGCATTACGGTCTTCATCACTCAATTCATTCAAATCGTTCACATGGTCTTTATAAGAAACAAGACAACGTCCACGGTAGGTTTGTTCCTTAAACAAAAACACACGTGACACACTCAATTGCGCAATCTCAATCATCAGATTATGCAACGTTTCATTGTTCTGGCAATACAGACATTCTTTCGGATCACTCTTCATGATATTATTATTTTAAGTTTTTATCGTTGCAAAAATAAGTATTCCATTCTTATCCGGCTTGTACTTTTTCGTTTTTTTGATCGACTAATTGGTACACATCCTCTTTTTCGCCTACCACCCAAACAACATCGCCTTCTTCGAGCGGAGCATTTACATCAGGAACCATCAGTGTACCGTCTTCACTTTCAACACCGGCTATCATACAATGATATTTGTCGCGGATACCCGATTCACGAATCGTTTTACCCAGAAAAACAGAATCACTGTCAATGATAAACTGCTTCAAAGCCATCTCGCTCTTTTCATAAACCTCCCAGTCTATCTTCGCTCCGTTTTGCATCGCCTCATTAAACACACTTAATTGTTCATCCGTCCCTATCACCTGTATCTTATCCATTGGAAACAGACGAACAGAACCACCGGGGATATTAATCCTCCTCTTTCCACGAAGAATAGAAGCAACATGAACTCCAAACTTCTTCCCCAAGTTCAGCTCCATCAATGTCTTTCCCGCCCAACTGGATTCACCCGGAATTTCCATATCGGCAAGATGCAAATCATGCGACAACAAACGACCGGCATACTCCGGCTTTTTCTCTCCCAGATACTCTGCACGTACATCTCTGGAACGGAGATTCTGGAAGAAACGACGTTCAATCAATATCGATTGCTTTTTCAAACGGCGAGACCATACCATCAACAATACAATAAGTACAGCCACTCCAATAATCAATCCGATAGACGCCTTAAATAATCCGGAAATAACAAAGATGACAAAAAGTGCCGCTATCATAATACGAATCACGATTGTCGATACCAGCGGCGCGCGGTTGGCACGGCTATCATGCCATAAGGTCATAAACTCAACCGAATGATTTTTCTTCACCATAATGGCACGCAAGAAAGGAGCAATACACAGAATCATAAATACCGCTCCCAACAACGATGCCCAGAAATGAGGCAGATTCTCTTTAAAGAATGGCACAACAAAACGAAAAGAAAGTGCAATAATCGACATACTGACAATTGAATAAACAACTGTTATACGTACCATTGACAAGATTAGCTTCTTCCACAAATTCTCGTGATTCAGAGCTGTTTGCGAACCGGAAGAATAACGCATCATTATTTTTTTCCATGATTCCGGAAGATGAGCATCCACAAAAGTAGAAGCCGGCTCGGCAAAACGAATCATATAAGGAGTCAGGAAAGTAGTAATCACAGAAACCGCTACCACTATCGGATACAGAAAATCACTCGTTACATGCAAAGAGACTCCCAAAGAAGCAATAATAAACGCAAATTCGCCGATCTGCGTTAAACTAAAGCCGCATTGCATAGCCGTCTTTAAAGGCTTTCCGGAGAGAATAACACCGAATGTACCAAAAACGGCCTGTCCCAAGATAACAGCCAAAGTAATAACTATAATAGGTACGGCATATTCTACAATCATTGCAGGATCCACCATCATACCGACCGATACGAAAAAGATAGCTCCAAAAAGATCCTTTACCGGTTTCACCAGCCGGTCTATGGATTCCGCCTCGATTGTTTCCGCCAGAATAGATCCCATTATAAATGCACCAAATGCAGCAGAAAATCCTGTATGAGCCGCCATCACTACCATACCGAAACAAAGTGCCAACGACACAATAAGCAGAGTCTCCTCTCCCATCAATTTCCGGCAGCGTTTCAAGAATTCAGGAATCAGATAGATACCGACAACAAACCACAGAATAAGGAAAAACAATAATTTCCCGATACTCTCCAACATCTCGGTACCTTCAAAATGTTGGCTTACCGCCATAGTGGAAAGCATCACCATTAATACAATAGCCAAAATATCTTCCAAAATCAAGATACTCAACACAAGTCCGGTGAACTGCTTCTTCCTTAATCCTAAATCATCAAAAGCTTTATAAATAATAGTAGTAGACGACATCGCAATCATACCGCCCAAGAACAGACTGTCCATCCTGTGCCAGCCGAAACCCATGCCGACTCCTATTCCCAACAAAATCATACAAAAGATGATGGTACAGGCAGCAATGATGGCAGAACCACCCACCTTGACAATCTTCTTAAAACTAAATTCCAAACCAAGAGCAAACAGCAAGAAAATAACACCAATATCCGCCCAAGTCTTAATATTGGCAGTATCCATCACTGAAGGAGTATACGGCATATGCGGACTTGCCAGAAATCCGGCAACTACATATCCCAAGACCAGAGGTTGTTTCAACTTCTTAAACAACAAAGTCATAACACCGGCACAAATCAATATAAGTGCGAGGTCAGCTATAAGAGTAGGTAATTGAGACATTATTTTATCGTATTTGATGACAAAATTATATTATTTCTATGGGATAAACAACATATTTACGGATATGTTTTGCAATAACCATCATAAAATAAGTTAGCCCCGGATAGAGTCGTAACTTATCCGGGGCTATACACAATAACAAGCTTATTTTTTACTTTCTAAAAGGCGGTTTCACTACCACAGCTTTCAATTTCCGACCACGCATATCGATACAGATTTCCGTACCCACCTTACTATATTCCGGTTTCACATATCCCATACCGATACCAATCTTACGGGTAGGCGACATCGTACCGGAGGTCACCACTCCCACTTTCTCGCCTTCATCATTCACCAGTTCATAGCCATGACGGGGAATTCCGCGATCAACCATTTCAAAGCCAACCAGTTTACGGGTAACACCTTCCGCTTTCTGTTTTTCCAGCATCGGACGGTTGACAAAATCCTTGCCCTCCACAAACTTAGTGATCCATCCCAATCCGGCTTCTATCGGAGAAGTCGTATCATCCAGATCATTGCCATACAGACAGAAGCCCATTTCCAACCGGAGCGTATCACGGGCACCCAAACCGATAGGTTTAATGCCATACTCTTCACCAGCTTCAAAAATAGCCTTCCATATAGAATCAGCCGCAGACGGATAGAAATAAAGCTCAAAACCTCCCGCACCGGTATAACCCGTATTGGAGATAATCACATTCTCTTCACTTGCAAACGTTCCAACCTTAAATGTATAATAAGGAATAGTAGCAAGATCAATATCCGTCAACTTTTGCAGAACCGAAATAGCCTTCGGACCCTGTATAGCAAGTTGAGCTATGTTATCCGACGAATTTTCCAACTCGGCTCCCTCCGTATTGTGAGAAACACACCAGTTCCAGTCTTTTTCCATATTGGAAGCATTCACCACCAACATGTATTTTTCCGGTTCATACTGATAAACCAGCAAATCATCTACAATCCCCCCATCCTCATTCGGAAAACAAGTATATTGTATTTTACCCGGAGCCAGTGCCGCCACATTGTTAGATGTTATTTTCTGCAGAAAGGCCAACGCTTGCGGTCCTTTCACCCAAAATTCTCCCATGTGCGATACATCAAATACACCGACACCTTGACAAACAGTTATGTGTTCATCAATGATGCCGGAGTATTCAATAGGCATATTATAACCTGCAAACTCGTGCATTTTAGCACCAAGTGCTATATGTTTCTCTGTAAACGGAGTGGTTTTCATTATTTTAAAGTATTAAGTTTTAAGTATCAGGTATTAAGTATTACCGGAGCTTACCGTCTTTTTATTTGGAAGCCACCAGTTCTGCTATTTTTACGATCACTTTCATTGCTTTCTCCATATTCTGGATAGGCACAAATTCGTAACGACCGTGGAAATTCAGACCACCGGCAAAGATATTCGGACAAGGCAATCCCTTAAAAGAAAGCTGCGCACCATCCGTACCTCCACGAATCGGTTTTACATTCGGTTTCACACCCACGGCTTCCATAGCTGCAAAAGCAGTATCGATGATGTGCATTACCGGTTCTATTTTCTCACGCATATTATAATACTGGTCGCGCAGTTCGAGTGTCGCAGTACCAGCTCCATATTCAGCGTTCATTTGAGCTACCAGACGTTCTATCTCTTTTTTACGGTTCTCAAATTTTGCACGGTCATGATCGCGGATGATATAAGACACAGTGCTTTGCTCCACATCCCCCTGAATACCAATCAAATGATAGAATCCTTCATAGCCGGTCGTATGTTCCGGTCTTTCCTGTGAGGGAAGCATCGTAATAAACTGATTGGCAAGATAGATAGAGTTAATCATCTTATCCTTGGCATATCCCGGATGCACATTACGTCCTTTAAAGGTTATTTTTGCGGCAGCAGCATTAAAGTTCTCAAACTCCAACTCCCCTACTTCACCTCCATCCATCGTATATCCCCATTCACAACCGAATTTCTCTACATCGAATTTATGAGCACCTTCACCGATTTCTTCGTCAGGATTGAAGCCGATACGGATTTTACCGTGTTTGATTTCGGGATGTTCCTTCAGATAAACCATCGCTGATACAATTTCCGCGATACCGGCTTTGTCGTCGGCACCGAGCAACGTTTTTCCGTTGGTTACAATCAAGTCTTCTCCCTTATGATCCAGCAATTCCGGGAATTGTGATGGAGAAAGGACTACATTCTCTTCAGCACAAAGCACAATATCCGAACCGTCATACTTTTCCACAATGCGCGGAGTGACATCTTTACCCGTCATATCAGGACTTGTATCCATGTGGGCAATAAACCCGATAGTGGGTACTTCTTTATTTATATTGGCAGGAAGTGTAGCAAAAAGATAGCCATGCTCATCCAAAGTAATATCTTCCAATCCCAAAGATTCCAACTCTTTTTTCAAGTATTCAGCAAAAATCATCTGCTTCGGAGTACTTGGAGTAAGCCCTGTCGATTCATCAGATTGTGTATCGAAGCTTACATACTTTAAAAATCTGTCTACTAAAGTCATATTGTTTTAATTACAAGTTACTAATTACAATTTACAAATTGATAGTTTATAGTGCCGTAAAGGTAAAAAAAGAGCCGTGAATTACAAAGCAATTCACGGCTCTTTTTATTGTATACTTTTATCCGGATACTTAAATATCCTATTTGACTACTTTAAAAATGGCTGCTACCATCAAAGCAATGTGTACAAACCTTGCATTTAGGTAATCCGATAGCCTCAATCAGCGTTTCCAGTGTATTAAACTTCAATGAACTGAGACCGAAACGCTCTGCAATAATACTAACCATCTTATCGTATTCCGGAGAACCGGTAGTAGCATATTTCTCCAGGTTCTTATTCTCATCCCCTTCCAGTTCCTTGATAATACGACGGGTAATCAACTCCAATGCATTTTTAGAAGCCGAAAAACCAACAAACGGACAAGCATAAATCAATGGCGGACAAGCGATACGCATGTGCACCTCCTTTGCTCCGTAATCATACAGAATCTTCACATTGTCACGTAATTGAGTTCCCCGCACGATTGAATCGTCACAGAACAACAAACGTTTATTTTGCAGCATGGCACGGTTGGGAATCAACTTCATCTTAGCAACAAGCGAACGCATCTCCTGATTGCTCGGAGTGAAGCTACGAGGCCATGTCGGGGTATATTTTGAAATAGCACGATGGTAAGGAACCCCCTTTCCTTCGGCATATCCTAAAGCCATACCCACTCCCGAATCAGGAATACCGCAAGCACAATCCACTTCCGATTCATCTGTCTGTCCCATTTTCAATCCGCTGGTGAAACGCACTTCCTCTACATTCTTTCCTTCATAACAAGAAGTCGGGAAACCGTAGTACACCCACAAAAACGAGCAAATCTGCATATCCTCATTGGGCTTGCGAAGCTGGTCAACATGATCGTCATACATACGGACAATCTCACCGGGACCTAAATATCTCTCAATCTCATAATCCAGATTCGGAAAACTGGACGATTCGCTCGTTGCAGCATAAGCACCGTCTTTCCTTCCAATCACCACCGGAGTACGTCCCCATCGGTCACGGGCAGCGATGATACTACCATCTTCCGTCAGAAGCAACATCGAACAAGAACCCTTAATGTGCTTAAACACATTTTCGATACCTTCCACAAAAGTTCTGCCTTGTATAATAAGTAATGCGATAAGTTCCGTCTGGTTGGTGTTGCTCGAACTAAGTTCGGCGAAGTGCATGTTTTGACTGAGAAGTTCTTCTTCCAATTCCTGGATATTGACTATTTTAGCGACTGTGACAATGGCGAAGCGCCCGAGGTGAGAATTGATGATGATAGGTTGTGCGTCTGTGTCGCTAATGATGCCGATGCCGGCGTTTCCTTTGAATTTGTCCAGTTCTCCTTCAAACTTGGTTCGGAAATAAGTACTTTCCAAATTGTGAATGGAGCGTATAAAACCTTTTTCCTCACTATATGTTGCGAGTCCTCCTCGCTTGGTACCCAGATGTGAGTTATAATCTGTGCCGTAGAATAAATCAGTCACGCAGCTAGTTTTCGAGACTGTTCCGAAAAAACCTCCCATGTTGTTCTCTTTATTGATGATGTTTTAAAAAAGATGGCGCAAAAGTACAAAAAAGAATTCGTCCTATAAAAAAAGCGCTCCGCAAAGTTTTAGTTTTCTTTGCGAAGCACAACTAATATTTATTAAAAAGCGGGGAATCCGGAAACAATCTTTTTACCGGAATCTTATTTCCATTTCTTGATCGTTTTCAAGTCAGCGGGAGTTGCTTCAATCAAACTTACTGCAAATCCTCCGCTACGTGCCAGCTTCACAGACATCTTATTCTTGTTTGTAACAAGCCCTTTTTTTATCTGGTAAGAAGTAGGATTCTTTTCAAAATCCGCCTCCTTTCCGTCAGCATAAAGAGTAGCTACATATTGTTTTCCCGGTTCGAGAAAATCAAGTGTAAAAGCAGAAGTGCGGGGATTCTCATCGGTGATACCACCTACAAACCAGTTATCAGTACCTTTTGCCTTACGTGCTACGGTAATATAATCTCCCGGTTCCGCTTCCAGATACTTGCTGTCATCCCAATCAACGGCTACATCCTTGATAAATTGAAATGCATCCATGTGACGTTCGTAACTCTCCGGAAGGTCGGCTGCCATTTGCAAAGGACTGTACATCGTTACATAAAGTGCCAACTGTTTTGCCAAAGTTGTACGTACAAAACTGTGGTCGCCTGACAGGAAAGAAAGTTTTGTATCAAAGATACCCGGTGTATAATCCATCGGTCCACCAATCTGACGGGTGAAAGGAAGCAAGGTGGTATGGAACGGCTTATTCCCTGCAAAGGCTTCATATTCCGTGCCACGAGCCGATTCATTACCGATCAGATTCGGATATGTGCGACATAATCCTGTCGGACGAGTTGCTTCGTGAGCATTTACACAGATCTTATATTCGGCCGCTTTTTCCACCGCATATAAATAATGATTGTTCATCCACTGTCCGTAATGATGTTCTCCACGCGGAATAATATTACCTACATACCCACTCTTCACAGCATTGTATCCGTTATCTATCATAAACTGATAGGCTTTATCAAGATGACGCTCGTAGTTACGTACAGAAGCGGAAGTCTCGTGATGCATCATCAGCTTCACTCCTTTTTCCTTTGCATACGCATTGAGCATCTTCACGTCAAAATCAGGATACGGAGTTACGAAATCAAAGACATAATCCTTCGAATTTCCGAACCAGTCTTCCCAGCCTTCATTCCAGCCTTCCACTAAGATCTGGTCGAATCCATGTTCCGAAGCAAAGTCAATGTAACGCTTCACTTTGTCATTATTGGCCGCATGACGTCCGCTCGGTTTTGTTTGGGAATAATCCGTCTGTCCCAGTTTCACAGAATAAACATCATCCGTGTACGACCAGGAACTTTTTCCGGTAATCATTTCCCACCACACACCGATGTATTTCACCGGCTTAATCCAGGAAACATCTTCGTAGGCACAAGGTTCATTCAAGTTCAAAGTCAATTTGGAAGCCAGAATATCACGAGCATCATCACTGACAATCACCGTGCGCCAGGGTGAACGGCAAGGCGTTTGCATATAACCTTTATCCCCTTTTGCATCAGGAGTCAGCCATGATTCAAAAATCAGGTTCTGATCGTCAAGGTTCAGATGCATACAAGAATAATCAACCAAAGCCGCTTCATGCAGATTGATATACAACCCGTCGGCTGTCTTCATTTGCAAAGATGTCTGCACACCTGTTGGTGAAAAAGGAGTTTGAGAAGCATTTGGAGTAATTGCCCCTTGCAACAATCCGCGAATCTCTGAAAGCTTGGATTCGGTATAGTCATATTCCTGCGTATCATAATCGCCTGGAATCCAGAATGCCGTATGATCGCCGGCCATAGCAAACTGCGAATGTTCTTCTTTTATAACGAAGTAATTCAGATTCTTTTGCTGCGGGAACTCATAGCGGAACCCCAAGCCATCATTATAAAGACGAAAACAAATAATCAGATTACGATCTTGCGCCTTTTGATTCAGGGTAACAGCCATTTCATTATAATGGTTGCGGATCGATTTCACCTCTCCCCACACCGGTTCCCATGTTTCATCAAAAGCAGAAGTTTTAATATCGGCCAGAGTGAATCCATTCATCAGTCCGGGATCATTTTTCAATTCCAGTCCCAGTTTCGAAGGTTTAATCACCTCTTTTCCTTTATAAGAGAGTTCATACACCGGTTCTCCTTGCATGTTGACAGAGAAATTAAGTTTTAATTGTCCGTCTGGAGAAGTGATACTTTCGGCCTTTGCTGATGTGCCGAAGAAAAAAGAGAGCAACAGGCAGACCCATATTGCAGTTCCTATTTTCATGTTCTTCATGATATAAATGAGTTAGTTAATAATCGTATGGCAAAGATAGACAGGAAACAATAGAGGTGTTTTTCTTTATAAAGAAAATATAGAAGGATATAGAAGTTGAAACGGGATAAACATTTAAATATAAAGCAGATAACAAATCCAGAAGCTAGAAAAAATATAGTGTCTATGGTGAAGAAATTAAAAGGATTAAAGACGCATATTACATAATCTTTCTATATTTGCAACGTATTATCCCAACTATATCAATAAACACTTTACTATTTAGAATATGGCACAGCACCTTAAATTGATCGCTCTATTGATTTTCACATTGTCCGCCAGCTGCACTTCCGCGCAGTCTTTACGTAAACTGCTGGAACGTCCATACGGTATCATCGAGTCAAAATGGGAAAAAGATGCTCAGGGAGCTACCGAACTCAATTACTACAATGAAGACTATTGCGACTATTATCTGTATCGTGCCAACGACCGTTCCTACAATTTAAGTAACGGAAAAAACACTATATTTAAAATAGAAAAGAACGCACAAGTAGACAATCCGTTTAAAAGTGCCTCTTCTTATACGTTCTACCGGGGCAAATTTCCTAAAGATTTCAATATTCAGACTCCTTATGCCTTACCCGTAAAGAACAATCAAAAGACAGCCTGGAAAACCGATCCGCGTGAACCATTCAAGACCTTGAATTTTCACATCAAACAAGGTGATACAATCTACGCCACCCGCAGCGGAATAGCCTGTAAAACCACCAACCCGCAACAGCTGCTCATCTATCATCCCGATCAGACTTTTGCAGCCTATCTGGTGATGAACGAGAATTTTATCGAACCGGGCGAAGAAGTACAAGTTGGACAAGCCATAGGAAAGGCAGGCCCCACAGGTGCTGCCATCTCTTTCTTTTTTCTGGATGAAAATAAGTTCAAAGGAGGATTATCATCCGGATACCCTTACTCCCACTTTATTCCTGTATTCCGCACAACTGAAGGAGATGTGAAACCGGAAGAGAAAACCATCTATCAGGCTGTGACCGACCATGACCTTATCATGCAGGACATGAGTAAACGTGATAAAAAGAAATATATGAAGCTACACAACCTGAAATAATAGATGTATCATGCGCATATTTTTACTTTTCTTCCCGGTCTTCTTTTTCTGCGGTTTGCTTCATGCCCAAACCGTAAAAGTGGAATATGGCGGTGACCCGCTTCCCGACAAAGACCGGAAGAAGATAGAACAGTTTCTTCAACATGAGGTTGATTTCTATTCACAATTCGGACTGCCCGATACGCTGAGCCTCCAACTATATGTATTTGAAAATAGAAGAGAAGCAATCGATTACTTAGAAAGTATCAATGTGTCTCTGCCTATCAAGGCAAGTGGTGCATACTCACCTAAGCTACAAAAGGCAGTCATCTTAGGACGGGAGAATGGACGGGAGAGAAGTCTTGCCATTATCTATCACGAACTGAGTCATCATTTCGTTTCGCAGATTCTCGGCAAGCGTCCTCCAAGCTGGCTTAACGAAGGACTGTCGGAGTACTTCGAACATTGCACCATTCACAAAAAAGCAGTCCGCCACACATTTACCGAATACGAACAAGGGAGAGTTCGGACGATGTATATGCTGGGAGAAGTAAACCTTCCTACATTTTTAAATAGCAGCCAGGGCAAATTTATGAAACAGCAAATGACGGACGAGCAATACTCTTATATCCTTTCGCATGCGCTTGTCACCTTCTGGATAGAGAGCGTTCCCCGCGAGATATTCAAAAAGTTCATATCCGTTCTGCAAAACAAAAATGATCCGTCAACCGTTTCAGAACAAATCAATCTTGTTTATCCCGGAGGCTTCCAGCAATTCGAAAAAGATTTTGAAGCCGCCTACAAATAATATCAATCTTTCAATCAAATGAGTAAAGAAGTTATCTATATCTTTATCGGTGGAGGAACCGGTAGTGCACTGCGTTATTTCATCCAGTTGTTAATGCACGAACGAATCGTCCCTTATCATTTTCCATGGGCCACTTTCACGGTCAATCTTCTCGGCAGTTTTCTCATCGGCCTGTTCTATGCCCTTTCAGAGCGATTCCACCTTCCGTTCGAGTTCCGTTTGTTTCTGACAACGGGTTTATGTGGAGGTTTCACAACGTTCTCTACTTTCTCCAGTGACGGCGTAGGTCTGCTGAAAGGAGAATTTTACGGAGCATTTGTTCTATATACATTATTAAGTATAGGAATAGGATTAGCCGCAACGTTAGCCGGCGGATATGTGGGAAAACAGATTTAATAATTCGAATATAAATCCTACCTTTACGCCATGATTAAAAGAAGCCCAACCAAACCCGTCCGCGTTGTTCCTCCCATGATGGAAGAACAGGAAGTCAGTACTATTACCCTACAGGAATGGCTCGACAGAGAAGAAACCGTCTCTCATCTTTTATTCTGCAAAGGAAAAGAAGAAGGCATCGACAAATCTTATAAAAGTTTCAAAAACTGCACCTTTCAGCATCAGACATTCAGCGAATGTAAATTCCGTTCCTCCCAACTGACCGATGTCAGGTTCGAGAACTGCGACTTATCCAACATTTCTTTCGCTGAAAGTTCGCTCTACCGGGTAGAATTCATTTCCTGCAAACTATTGGGTACCAATCTATCGGGAACAACGATGAATCACGTCTTGCTGCATGACTGCAACGCAGGTTATATCAATCTGGCTATGAGTAAAATGAACCAGGTACGTTTTGCACACAGCCAGCTCCGCAACGGAAGTCTGAACGACTGCCGTTTTTCATCCGTCGCATTTGAGAGTTGCGATCTCGTAGAAGCCGATTTTTCACACGCTCCGCTTCGCGGAATAGATTTGCGCACTTCCCGTATCAGCGGAATCACGCTTAACATCAGCGATCTGAAAGGGGCTGTCATCACTTCCCTGCAAGCAATGGATTTGCTTCCACTGTTAGGGGTTATTATCGAAGATTAAAATCCTGCAAATTCACCCCGCCGCACTCAAACAAAAAGCATCGTCCCGTTGTTATAGTACAAGGTCGGACTAACGACATATAGGGAATAGGCACAAAAAGAATACCTATTTATAGTGATTTCTCACTCCCCGTCAAGTCCGTACTTTTGCAGAAATCTTATTCAAAAACAATAGAAACGATGAAAATTGAAAAAATTGTAGCTCGAGAAATTCTCGATTCAAGAGGTAACCCCACAGTAGAAGTTGACGTAGTATTGGAATCCGGCATTATGGGACGTGCATCTGTACCGTCAGGCGCTTCCACAGGTGAACACGAAGCATTGGAACTTCGCGATGGTGACAAACAGCGCTATGGTGGAAAAGGAGTACAAAAAGCGGTTGATAATGTAAATAAAATCATCGCTCCGAAGCTGATTGGTATGTCTTCACTCAATCAGAGAGGTATCGACTACGCAATGCTGGCATTGGACGGCACTAAGACTAAATCGAATTTAGGTGCTAACGCTATTCTCGGCGTATCTCTTGCCGTAGCTAAAGCTGCTGCCAACTATCTGGACCTTCCTCTATACCGCTATATCGGTGGAACAAATACGTATGTAATGCCTGTACCGATGATGAACATCATCAACGGTGGTTCACATAGCGATGCTCCGATCGCATTCCAGGAATTTATGATCCGTCCCGTAGGTGCTCCTTCTTTCAGAGAAGGTCTGCGCATGGGTGCTGAAGTATTCCACGCTTTAAAGAAAGTTTTGAAAGACCGTGGCCTTAGCACTGCTGTAGGTGATGAAGGTGGTTTCGCACCTAACCTCGAGGGTACGGAAGATGCTTTGAACTCTATTCTAGCCGCTATCAAAGCTGCTGGATACGAACCGGGCAAAGACGTTATGATCGGTATGGACTGTGCTTCTTCCGAATTCTACCACGATGGTATTTACGATTATACCAAGTTTGAAGGTGAAAAAGGTAAGAAACGCACTTCCGCAGAACAAGTTGACTACCTGGAAGAACTAATCAACAAATTCCCTATCGACTCTATCGAAGACGGTATGAACGAAAACGACTGGGAAGGCTGGAAAAAACTGACCGAACGCATCGGCAACCGTTGCCAGCTGGTAGGTGACGACCTGTTCGTAACCAACGTAGATTTCCTTGCAATGGGTATCGAAAAAGGCTGTGCCAACTCTATCCTGATTAAAGTAAACCAAATCGGTTCGCTGACAGAAACACTGAACGCTATCGAAATGGCTCACCGTCATGGATACACTACTGTTACTTCTCACCGTTCGGGTGAAACAGAAGATGCTACTATCGCCGATATCGCAGTAGCTACTAACAGCGGACAGATCAAGACAGGTTCTTTAAGCCGCTCAGACCGTATGGCTAAATACAATCAGTTACTCCGCATTGAAGAGGAACTGGGAGATTTGGCTGTATATGGTTACAAGAGAATTAAATAATTCAATATTCTCTTACTTGAATAATTCATCCCCGGACAATTAGATTATCCGGGGATTTTTACATATTAACCATTCACTAAATCTTTTTGCATTGTAAGAAAACTAGCTTCACTAAGCATCAATAAATATCTCCAATATTTTGCGAATTGAATTAATAAGGCTACATTTGCAACGTCTAACATATTAACAGACGGTGGGGAAACCTGCCTACTATCGCAGCGAGCATTTTTATGTTCGTATGTGAACTCTTATATGGGCGGTTTCGTACCCCCATAGAGAGTGTTAATGCACCTCTAAACCTGCCGTCGGTATGTTAGACAATGGGACAGGCGAAACCGCTTTTTTATTAGCACTTCTTCCTCTCCCATCAATCTATTATTCATCTTTTAAATTCTAATGATTATGGAAAACAGTCAATTAAAAGACTTACAGGAAGAGGTTTCAGAAGCTACGAAACAGTATATCCTGACTACATTCAATTCTGAAAATGGAATGAAAACGTATTATTTGCAGATGTCAAACATAATACGCTCTGCGCACATTAATCCTCCCATTGACACCGAATACAACAGTTTAAAAAAGCTAAGCAAAAAGCTCAAGCAATATTGCACTTTCATTCAAACACTTGGCGAACATGAATGGGATAAGGGAATAGCCGATATTCAGAAAGCATTAGGCATTTATCTAATGCAAAATGACATCGAAAGTAAAGAACGCAAACAAACAAACAAGGAAATTGCCTCTCAACTGCAATTCATCGTTTTTCTCTCCGGGAATACAAATATCATCAAGCAACTTCATGGAATATTGCAACGCCATTTATCCAATGTGATGCTTTTACTCAGATCCTATCCTGAGCATAATATACAAGAATGAATAACAATGATGAATCAAAAAGAAACTGTAAATCTTTGCTTTTCTTAAAAATGGAATATTACAACAATTAGGGAACTGTGCATTTCGATAATATGCGAATATATATAAAAAAAGCATCCAGACTAATACCTGAATGCTTTTTTCTTGGATTTGTTATATATCCTTTTTTTGAGCCTCTTGTCGGATTCGAACCAACGACCCCGAGATTACAAATCACGTGCTCTGGCCAACTGAGCTAAAGAGGCGGGTGGGTAAGCTATCTATATCGCGCCGCTACAACCAACTACCTTTGCTGCGATCAAGCCCTGGAGGATTCGAAGGGAGCTGGCCGTATAGGACTTACCCGTTTTGCGGTTGCAAAGGTAGACATTTTTATGTATTCTGCAATAGCTGCAGACAACTTTTTTACTAACAAAAGACTAACAGGCTACATTTCAGGCAATTAAAATTGCAAAAAAATATTCAGACAGCAACTTCCTCTGCTTTATTAACTTTAACAACCAGATTTCCCCTACCAACCGATATTATTTGTACCTTTGTGCGCAATTTATAAATGAAGATGACAGAGAACAGAAGCTATTTACAAAAATATGCCATGCATTTTGGCACGTATATGGGAATCTACTGGATATTGAAGTTCATATTATTTCCGCTGGGATTCCACATACCTTTCCTTTCGCTTTTATTTGTAATCCTGACATTGTCCGTACCTTTCATCGGATATCACTATGCGAAAATGTACCGGGATAAGATTTGCGGAGGAAGTATCCAATTTTCACATGCCATGCTCTTTACCATATTTATGTATATGTTTGCTTCTCTGCTGGTAGCTGTGGCTCACTACGCCTATTTCCAATTCATCGATCATGGATTTATCATCAACTCTTACATCCAGTTGTGGGACGAACTGATGACCAACACCCCGGCTCTGATAGAAAACAAAGAAGTTATAAAAGAAACGATAGATACCGCCCGTTCACTTACTTCCATCAATATCACCATGCAACTATTGTCATGGGATGTATTTTGGGGAAGTATCCTGGCCATTCCCACCGCATTGATGGTAATGAAAAAGGCCAAACCGGAAAATGACGGAGTATCTCAATCGTAATTTGTAATTCGTAAGTAATTAGTAATAAAAAAATGGATATATCAGTTGTAATCCCATTATTCAATGAAGAAGAGTCACTACCCGAACTCTATGCTTGGATAGAACGGGTAATGCAAGCCAACGGATTCTCATTCGAAGTGATTTTCGTTAACGATGGAAGTACCGACCATTCATGGGAAGTGATCGAAAAGCTTAAAGCTCAATCGGAACATGTAAAAGGTATCAAATTCCGCCGTAACTACGGTAAATCACCTGCACTCTACTGTGGATTCGCTGAAGCGGAAGGAAACGTAGTCATAACGATGGATGCGGACCTACAAGATAGCCCAGACGAAATCCCCGAACTTTACCGGATGATTACAAAGGATGGCTACGACCTGGTATCCGGCTGGAAGCAAAAGAGATATGATCCAATTTCAAAGACACTGCCCACCAAGTTGTTTAATGCTACTGCCCGCAAAGTATCAGGCATCAAAAACCTGCACGACTTCAACTGCGGATTGAAAGCCTATCGCAAAGAGGTCGTAAAACATATCGAAGTGTACGGTGAGATGCATCGTTATATACCTTATTTGGCAAAGAACGCCGGATTCAAGAAAATCGGTGAAAAGGTGGTACACCACCAGGCGCGTAAATACGGCACAACAAAATTCGGACTGAACCGTTTCGTAAACGGGTATCTGGATTTACTCTCTCTTTGGTTCCTCTCCAGATTCGGCATCAAGCCGATGCATTTCTTCGGACTGTTGGGATCATTGATGTTTCTGATAGGAATGATTTCTGTCATCATCGTAGGTGCCAGTAAACTATATGCCATGTACAACGGTCTCCCCTACCGACTGGTGACCGACTCTCCCTATTTCTATTTGTCACTTACGGCAATGATTATAGGTACGCAATTATTCTTAGCCGGATTCCTTGGCGAACTCATCTCGCGCAATGCACCGGAACGGAATAACTATCAGATAGAAAAGAAAATTTGATTCACATTCAATAAACTGACTATGAAGAATTTAATTCGTATCTTTCTCATATTGACTATCATTGGCGGTGCAGTCAGCTTACACAGTGCCTGCTCGGATGAGAACGATTGCTCATTGGCAGGACGTCCGATGATGTACTGTACAATATATACCATTAATCCGGATAACCCTACTATTGCATTAAAAGACACGCTTGATTCATTAACAATCACAGCATTAGGCACCGACTCTATCATTCTGAACAATGAAAAGAATGTGCATACCCTGATGTTGCCACTACGATACACAAGTGACACTACTGTGTTCATATTCAGATACGATCCCAAACGTAGAGAAAAAGATTTTGACACATTATACATTGTACAACAAAATACTCCTTATTTCCAGTCCATGGAATGTGGTTATATGATGAAACAAAATATAATCAGCGCTAAATTTGGAAAACCGGGAAGACCGGGTAACCCTCCTCCCTATGGCAACGGGCAGCCGGACCAGATAGATTCTCTTCATATAAAAAATAAAGAAGCCAATACAAATGAAATCGAGAACTTGCAGATATTCTATAATTATCGGCCAGAACGCACACCTGATGAAACGACTAATTAGTCTGCTTCTGCTCTTTTGCATTGGGCTTCCGTTGCTGGCACAACAGCAACGTCCGGCGCAAACGCCCAAAAGAGATCAGAAGAAAAAAGAGGTTGCCGAGATAGATACCATTCCGCTCTACAATGGTACGTATGTCGGTGTGGATTTATATGGCATTGGAAGCAAGCTGCTGGGAGGCGACTTTATGAGTTCTGAAGTCAGCGTAGCCGTTAACCTCAAGAATAAATTCATCCCTACCATTGAGTTTGGTATGGGAGGAACAGATACCTGGAGTGAAACAGGCATACACTATAAGAGCAAAATGGCCCCATTCTTCCGAATCGGTGTGGACTACAACACCATGGCAAAGAAGAAAGAGAAGAACAGCTACTTGTATGCAGGACTTCGCTATGCATTCAGTTCATTTAAATATGACGTTTCCACAATGCCGGCAGATGATCCTATCTGGGGAGATGTAATAGGTAACCCCAGTTTGGAAGACGGTTATTGGGGAGGAAGTGTGCCATTCAGCCATCTGGGTATGAAAGGATCGGTGCAATGGCTGGAAATCGTTTTAGGCGTCAAAGTACGTATTTACAAAAACTTCAACATGGGGTGGTCAGTACGTATGAAATACAAAACCAAAGCATCTACCGGAGAATATGGAGACCCATGGTACGTGCCCGGTTACGGAAAGTTTAAATCAAATAACATGGGAATCACTTATTCCCTTATTTATAAATTGCCTCTTTAGAATACAATGACAGGACTAGAGATTTGGCTGCTTGCAATAGGTCTGGCGATGGATTGTTTCGCTGTCTCAATTGCAAGCGGTATTATTTTGAAACGTACCCGTTGGAAACCCATGCTAGTCATGGCTTTTGCTTTCGGCTTTTTTCAGGCAATCATGCCATTTATCGGATGGATGTGTGCAAAGACATTCAGTCATCTTATAGAAAGTGTAGACCATTGGATTGCTTTCGCAATCCTTGCCTTCTTAGGCGGACGAATGATTTTAGAATCTTTCAAAGAAGAAGAATGTTGTAAACTGTTCAATCCGGCAAATCCGAAAGTGGTATTGACCATGGCAATAGCCACAAGTATTGATGCATTGGCAATCGGCATTTCCTTTGCCTTTCTGGGAGTTCAGGATTATACCGAAATCCTCCCTCCTATCAGCATTATCGGATTTGTTTCATTTGTCATGTCACTCATCGGTCTGATCTTTGGTATCCAATGTGGCTGCGGCATCGCCCGGAAACTGAAAGCTGAGTTATGGGGAGGTATCATTCTAGTCATTATCGGACTAAAGATATTAATTGAACATTTATTTCTTCAATAAAACGAGTTTTCTCATCAAATAGAAGAGCGTATGAAAACAAAAAAAAGTTTCCTTTGGCTGGCTTTCCTGATTTTGGCAACTATCTGGATATTAGTCAGACATAATCAACAAGTTGGCTATTACAGTGTCAAAGGTTTGGTGTTTGGGACAGTATATAAAATTACTTATCAGCATGACGGTGACTTAAAACCGGAAATAGAAGCTGAGCTAAAACGCTTCGACCAATCTCTATCTCCATTCAATGACAGTTCTGTTATCAGTCGCGTCAACCGCAATGAAGAGCTGGTGACTGATAGTTTTTTCCAGAAATGCTTCCATCGCTCGATGGAAATTTCCCGCGAGACAAAGGGTGCTTTCGACATTACAGTAGCCCCTCTTGCCAATGCTTGGGGATTCGGTTTCAAAAAAGGTGCTTTTCCTAATTCATTAATGATAGACAGTCTGTTACAAATCACCGGATATGAAAAAGTGAAAATGGATAACGGCAAAGTTATCAAACAGGATCCTCGTACTATGTTAAGTTGTAGTGCCGTGGCCAAAGGGTATTCGGTAGACGTAATTGCACAACTGCTCGACCGTAAGGGAATAAAAAACTATATGGTAGATATAGGAGGCGAGGTGGTAGTGAAAGGGAAAAATCCTTCCAAAGGCTTATGGCGCATTGGAATCAATAAGCCCATCGACGATTCACTGGCCGTAAACCAAGACTTACAGACAATTCTTGAGATAACAGATTTAGGCTTGGCTACTTCCGGAAACTATCGTAATTATTATTATAAGGATGGGAAGAAATACGCCCATACGATTGACCCTAGAACTGGCTATCCGGTACAACACAATATCTTGTCCTCTACGGTAATCGCCAAAGACTGTATGACTGCCGATGCCCTTGCCACCGCCTTCATGGTGATGGGACTGGAAGAAGCGGAAGCTTTCTGCAAAGCGGATACAACGATTGACGCCTACTTTATCTATAGCGGAGAAGACGGAGAATTCAAGACTTATTATACGGAGGGAATGAAAAAATACATAACTACTCCGTAATATATATATATTATACAAACAGAGGTTCTACTTGAGTAAAACAGAACCTCTATTTAATTGGCAAATATCTATTTCATAAACACGAAATACACTGCTGCAATCAGACAGACAAATGCAGCCAGATGATTCCAATGTAAAGCCTCACCTTTAAAGAAGATTGTAGTAAACACTGTAAAAATAACAAGTGTTATCACCTCTTGGATGACTTTCAGTTGCATCAACGAAAACGGGCCTCCATTGCCTATAAAGCCGATGCGATTGGCCGGTATCTGACAGGAATATTCAAAAAAAGCGATTGCCCAACTGAACGCAATCACACCAATCAGCGGAAGAGCTGCGAACCAACTGTACTCCTGTTTCATCTTTAAATGTCCGTACCAGGCGAATGTCATAAAGACATTAGATACGATCAGCAACAAAATGGTATAGAATCCTTTCATAACAATCTATTCAAATTAATCTATTTTATCCGGTAATAAATCTTCCTGTACATTGGTCATACTTCCCCAAAGACTGTAACGCGCCTCCGGGTTCATCGCTTCCAGTTGCCTCAAAATACCTTTCATATCACTCCGGCTGGACTGCGATTCATAAGGACAATTCTTCACTTGCTTCTGATAATGACGCAAAGCTGCCAATTCTACCAAATCGGCTTCATGAACCAGACACATCGGACGAATAATTGTCATATCAAACTTCTTCATCACCAACCGGGGCGGCATTGTACTGAAAGCTCCCTGATAAGTGATATTCATCAATAAAGTTTCCAAAATATCATCCATATGGTGACCGAGAGCGATTTTATTGCATCCGTGTTCCTTAGCAACTGTGAACAGGGCTTTCCGACGGTTCCATGAACAGAGGAAGCAGGGAGATTTACGTGTGTCGGTAGCAGGATCAAAAGCTGTCTCATACTGCACAAAGGGAACTCCATACGTCTCACAGTGCGCTTTCAAATATTCCGTATCACTCTGATAAGGAATATTCTTCATCACTACATGGACGGCAACGACAGAAAAGCGAGGTTTATAGATACGTGCGCGTCTCCCCAACAGTTCCACAAGCGCCAACGAATCTTTTCCTCCCGATAGTCCGATAAGGATTTTGTCTCCTTCTTCTATCAATCCATATTGCACCACTCCTTTATTAAACCGCCGTTCAATGCGGCGAATGATTTTCTCTTCTTCCGTAAATTGTGTCATATCTTTAAAAATCGGCTGCAAAAGTAAGCGAAAAGAATGATTTAAAGAAGAATTAACATAATAGAATCACTGAAAAAGGGTTTATTTCTAATAAATTTGTACTTTTGAACAATTGATAAATGGACCGGTGCCCGAAAGCAGCGATGTTTTCAATCTACCCGTCACTCATAAACGCTCAAAACGATGAAAGGAAAATATATTCTATTTTTAATTTGCAGCCTCTTCCTTTGCGAAGTCTCTGCACAAACGTTGGAACAGGCACGCACCTTATTTACCAAAGGTGAGTACGAACAAGCCAAACCAGTTTTTAAGAAGTATACTAAATCACAACCGTCGAACGGGAATTATAATTATTGGTATGGCGTATGTTGCCTGAAAACCGGAGAGGCGGAAGAGGCGGTGAAACCTCTTGAAATAGCGGTAAAGAAACGTATCACCGGTGGACAACTCTATTTGGGACAAGCATATAATGAGACGTACCGCTTCGAAGATGCCGTGAACTGCTTTGAAGAATACATCGCAGACTTAAGTAAACGCAAGAAACCGACGGAAGAAGCGGAGAAACTTCTGGAGAAAAGCAAATCTGACCTTCGTATGTTGAAGGGGGTTGAGGAAGTATGTATCATCGACAGTTTCGTTGTGGACAAAGCAACTTTCCTGAACGCTTACAAGATCAGCGAAGAATCGGGCAAACTGTTTACTTTCAATGAATTCTTCAAGACAGAAGGAGATCATCCGGGAACTGTTTATGAAACAGAAATCGGAAATAAAATTTATTATAGCGAAAAGGGCGAGAAAGGTAATCTTGATATCTTTTCAAAGAACAAGTTGTTAAATGAATGGAGTGACGGACGTCCGTTACCGGGTAGTATCAATGCTTCCGGGAATGCGAATTATCCGTTTGTTCTATCGGATGGAGTCACCGTTTATTACGCCAGCGATGGCGAGGGATTGGGTGGCTATGATATTTTTGTCACTCGCTACAACACGAATACCGACACTTATCTTGTTCCGGAAAATGTGGGTATGCCGTTCAACTCGCCGTACAACGATTATATGTACGTCATCGATGAATACAACAACCTCGGATGGTTTGCTTCCGACCGTTTCCAACCGGAAGGAAAGGTATGTATTTATGTATTCATCCCTAACACTTCCAAACAGACTTATAATTATGAAGCAATGGAGCAGCAAGAGATCATTCGTCTGGCACAGATTCATTCGCTGAAAGAAACCTGGAAGGATAAACAAGCGGTTACCGAAGCACTGCAACGATTGAAAGCTGCTATCAGTCATAAGCCCAAAGAACGCCGTGCCATGGACTTTGAGTTTGTCATTGACGACCATACGACTTACTATCTGATGAGCGACTTTAAATCCGCAAAAGCCAAGACACTTTTCCAACGCTATCAGCAGATGGAAAAAGACTATTATCAACAAGAAGAAAAGCTGAACGGCCTTCGTCAACAATATGCCGGTGCCAACCAACAGGGAAAAGCCAAAATGGCTCCTGCCATTCTCGACCTCGAAAAGCGGATACTGCAAATGTCCGAAGAACTCGATGCTCTCGAAGTGAATGTACGTAATGCAGAAAAAACAAAATAAATAATAACTCTGAACTATGGATATACTCATTATCGCCGTTCTCATTATTGCCGCAGTCATACTGTTTCTGGTAGAACTGTTCGTCATCCCGGGCATTAGTCTGGCCGGAATTTCTGCATTGGTTTGCATCCTGTATGCCAACTACTATGCATTCACCAATTTAGGTATGGCAGGAGGATTTGTCACTCTTGGCATATCAACGGTTGCCTGCATCGGATCACTGATTTGGTTTATGCGATCGAAAATGCTGGACAAACTGGCGTTGAAAAAAGATATCGATTCAAAAGTAGACCGTAGCGCAGAAGATAGCGTCAAAGTGGGTGATATAGGAATCAGTACTACCCGCCTGGCACAAATCGGTTATGCCGAGATTAACGGAAAAATTGTAGAGGTAAAGTCAATAGACGGGTTCCTCAATGAGAAGACTCCGATAATCGTAAGCCGGATCACCGACGGTACAATCATGGTTGAGAAACACAAAGAATAATATTCACTTAATAAAAACATCAATGGAATCATCTTTCTACTTGCCTATCTTTCTGATAGCCGGAGGTATTATCTTCTTGATAATATTTTTCCATTACGTGCCGTTCTTCCTTTGGTTGTCGGCTAAAGTTTCGGGAGTTAACATCTCGCTGATACAACTATTCTTAATGCGTATACGTAACGTTCCGCCGTATATCATCGTTCCGGGAATGATCGAAGCCCACAAAGCCGGTCTGAAAAATATCACCCGCGACGAACTGGAAGCCCATTATCTGGCTGGCGGACACGTAGAAAAGGTAGTTCACGCCTTAGTATCGGCATCGAAAGCCAACATCGAATTGCCTTTCCAGATGGCTACTGCTATCGACCTGGCAGGACGTGACGTATTCGAAGCTGTACAGATGTCTGTAAACCCGAAAGTGATTGATACTCCTCCTGTAACGGCTGTTGCGAAAGACGGTATCCAGTTGATAGCTAAGGCTCGTGTTACAGTACGTGCCAATATCCGCCAGCTGGTCGGTGGTGCAGGTGAAGATACGATCCTTGCCCGTGTAGGTGAAGGTATCGTTTCGTCTATCGGTTCTTCTGAAAACCATAAATCGGTATTGGAGAATCCGGATTCTATCTCTAAACTTGTACTTCGTAAAGGTCTGGACGCAGGAACTGCTTTCGAGATTCTGTCTATTGATATTGCGGACATCGACATAGGTAAGAACATCGGTGCGGCTCTGCAAATCGATCAGGCTAATGCAGATAAGAATATTGCACAGGCAAAAGCTGAAGAGCGCCGTGCTATGGCAGTAGCTTCCGAACAGGAAATGAAAGCAAAAGCACAGGAAGCTCGTGCCAAAGTGATTGAAGCAGAAGCTGAAGTTCCTAAAGCAATGGCTGAAGCTTTCCGCAGTGGAAACTTAGGCATCATGGATTATTATCGCATGAAGAATATCGAAGCTGATACTTCCATGCGTGAGAATATCGCCAAGCCGACAACAGGCAATGCTGGCAATCAGCCATTGAGCAAATAATCGTTCACAAACGCCGGAATCCGATTTTATTTCAGTCGTAAGACGTTCTCCCCTTTCCTATGGAAAAAGAAAGAGACTTCTTCTGAACTTAAATCCGGTTCCGGCGTTTCTATTTATAGATACAATCCTATTATAAAACTAAAACCTTTCAATGACATGAAAAAGTACTTTCCATCCTCTGAATTGATAATCAATGAAGACGGTTCAGTATTCCATCTTCACGTAAAACCCGAATGGTTGGCAGATAAAGTAATCCTGGTAGGTGACCCCGGACGTGTAGCACTCGTAGCTTCTCATTTCGAAAACAAAGAATGTGAAGTGGAAAGCCGCGAATTCAAAACCATCACGGGTACTTACAAAGGTAAACGGATTACGGTAGTCTCTACAGGAATCGGTTGCGATAACATCGACATCGTAATGAATGAATTAGATGCACTCGCCAATATCGACTTTGTCACCCGTGAAGAAAAGGATCAGTTCCGCCAACTGGAATTAGTGCGTATCGGCACATGTGGCGGCCTACAACCCAATACGCCTGTCGGAACTTTTGTATGTTCGCAAAAGTCCATCGGTTTCGACGGGTTACTGAATTTCTATGCCGGACGTAATGCCGTATGCGATTTGCCTTTCGAACGTGCTTTCCTCAATCACATGGGGTGGTCGGGAAATATGTGCGCTCCTGCTCCTTACGTCATTGATGCCAATGAAGAATTGATTGACCGGATCGCCAAAGACGACATGGTACGTGGAGTGACAATCGCTGCCGGAGGTTTCTTCGGTCCTCAAGGACGTGAACTTCGTATCCCGTTAGCAGACCCGAAACAGAATGATAAGATTGAAGCGTTCGAATATAAAGGTTACAAAATTACCAACTTCGAAATGGAAAGTTCGGCTTTGGCAGGACTTAGCCGGTTGATGGGACACAAGGCAATGACCGTCTGCATGGTGATAGCCAACCGACTTATCAAAGAGGCCAACACCGGATATAAGAATACAATCGATACGCTAATTAAGACAGTACTTGACAGGATATAAATCTATATTCAGGAGAATTAAATTGTAATCGAAAGAATAAAATTGCAATTAAAAGAAGGTATAATGGCTTGAATCTTTCACTGATAATATGTGTGGATTCAAGCCATTGTTTTTTTATTAATAACCAATCGTAAATCTCTCCTGGTGGTGTTTCGGATATTCCAGTTCATCAATCATGGCGGCGGCATAATCTTCAACAGAGATATGGCTGTTTCCTACAATATCTACAATCATATCATCTTTTCCCAACCGATAACGTCCTGTACGTACTCCCGGACGCATATCCGCTGCCGGAGAGAAAAATACCCAGTCTATTTCTTTTTCTTTCTTTAAAAAGTTCAGATAAAACTCTCCTAGAGCTTTCACTCCCGGCAATATATTTTCGGGTACTTCACCGGAATCCATCAGACGCAAGCCCGGAGCGATAAACAAAGAACCGGCACCGCCCACCATCAAAAAGCGATTAACACCCGCTTTCTTCACTCCATCAATAATGGTCAGATAAACTTTGATTGTTTCATCGTATATATCAGGATTATTCCATCCCGGATTGAATGCACTAATAACCGCATCTGCACCTTTACAAACGGCAGCCACTTCATCAAGCGCGGAGACATCGGCTTTCACCACTTTCAGATTTTCATTCTCTATCTTTATCTTTTCCGGATGACGAACTACTGCCGTAACCTCGAAATCACGATTCAATGCTTCATTCAGAAGGGCAGAGCCCACAAAGCCGCTTGCCCCGATAAGGACTATCTTTTTTACTTTCTCCATATTCTAATATATTATAATGTTACTACTATATAATAAATAACACTACAACATTCAGAATGTTAGTTCTCTTTTAGAAAATTAATTATCCGATATAAGATTCTATTGTCTCTTTCAACCTTTCCAAAGAATAGGGCTTTGAGATAACAGCGTTGCATCCTGCCTGAATAGCCTGTTGCTGTTCAGTATAGAAAGCATACGCGGTCACTGCAACAATAGGCACAGTCAGAGAAATAGTACGGATCTTTTCAGTGGCTTGAATACCGTCCATGATCGGCATACGAATATCCATCAGAATCAAATCCGGCTTTTCGCGGATAAAACTATTGATGGCTTCCTGTCCGTTGCGTACCCATGAAATAATATATTCCTTATTCAGAAGAATATTAAGTTGGGCAAAGTTCGACTCAATGTCTTCTACCACCAATATCTTTTTACGTTTATCCTCATCGACATTCTTCTTATGCGGAAGTCTTCTTTCGACAACCTCCTTCGGTATTTCCTGATAGGGTAAATAGAGTGCAAACATACTCCCCTGCCCTAATTCTGAAGTTACTTCGATACGGCCGCCCAGTCGTTCTACAATGCTTTTACAAATTGAAAGCCCTAATCCGGTGCCTTGCACAAAATCATTCAGTTTCTCAAACCGGGTGAAAATTTGAGGGAGTTTCTCTTTGGATATACCACAACCCGTATCGCTGACATACAGTTTCAGCCAGGGTCCTTCATGTTTCAAGCCTAAAGTTATACTTCCCTTTTCCGTATTTTTAATCGCGTTCGACAAGAAATTGAACAATACCTGCATCACACGGTTACGATCAGTAGAAGTCCAGTATTCTCCTTCGGGACGAATCACTTTCAATTCTACATTCGACTTCATCTTCAGCTGGTGCACTTTTTCCACTTCTTCCACTAGTCCTGCAATCTCAACCTGCTGGAAATGCATTTCCGATTTGCCGGATTCAATACGGGAAAGGTCTAAAATATCATTGATTAACTGTAATAACAAGTTACTGTTTTTCTGAATAATTTCCAGATACTCCATTTTCTCTTCTTCACTTTCTGTCACTGCGATAATCTCCGAAAAACCGACAATAGCATTCAACGGAGTACGAATTTCATGGCTCATATTAGCTAAAAAGACCGACTTCATTTTATCAGCATCTTCCGCACGACGTTTAGCTTCGATCAATTCCTGCGAACGCTGAATCCGGTCTCCGATATCATGTATCAACGCAAGTACCCTGTTTCCTTCAAAGGGGGCGATACGTGCCTGAAAATAATGCAGACTTCCATCCACTTCAAGCGGATATTCTATTTCCTTCAACTTACCATCACGCAAACATTCCCTAATGTTACAAATAAACAAGTCGCTAACCTCCGGTGAATAAATAGATCGTCCATCTGCTCCGCGTAGCACTTCCACAGGGTGAAGCAATATCGTTCCCGGTGCCATCAGGACATCGGTAATAAAGAAATTATCATCAAAAATAAAAATGAATTCCGGCAATGCTTCAATTATTTTGCGATTATACTCTTCCAGATATTTGATATGTTGCTCCTTTTCGCATTGTGAAGTGACGTTCACCGTATATGCCAGCAGTTTACCCGGATGACTTTCGCAACTCTCTTTGTAAGACAGAAAATGATCTTCCAGCCAAATTACTTTCCCTTGTTCACTTATACAACGAACTCTAATTTGTGAGGTCTTAGAGTCTGATGAAAGCATTTCTGCAAAGGCTTGTTTATAGAATTCAATATCTTCCGGATGAATAAACCGATAGAAATCATCTATATCTTCAAAAATGATCCCGGCATCCTTTAATCCCAGTGTAAAAAAATAATCGTTTGAAAAGGAGCATTTGCCCGTAATGATATCATATTCCCACAAAGCTATTTGATGAGCTGCAAGGACAGAAAGTATTTCTTGTGAGTTCTCCCGTATGAGTTCACTCTTTTCATTGGAAGAATATAAATTAATCGCTGGTTCCATAAGCATTATTGTTTTATTTTGTTTGGTGTACCACTGCACGGCAGCAAATATAAACAAATAAAGCACAAGTTGTGCTCAATTTTCTGTTTTTTACTTAGAAACAATTATCTTTGCTCATCCAAAAAGAAAAAAGAATGATTCAAGATACTATCTGTGCCATCGCTACCGCTCAAGGCGGTGCTATCGGAAGCATCCGCGTTTCCGGTCCGGAAGCTATTTCTATTACCGGCAGCATCTTCAAGCCAGCCAAAGCTGGCAAATTATTGAGCGAACAAAAACCATATACTTTGACATTCGGACGTATTTATGACGGAGATGAGATGATTGATGAAGTGCTCGTCAGCCTTTTCCGTGCTCCTCATTCATATACGGGAGAAGACAGCACGGAAATCACGTGTCATGGTTCCACTTATATTCTTCAACAGGTAATGCAGTTGCTTATTAAAAACGGTTGCCGCATGGCCCAGCCGGGAGAATATACACAACGTGCTTTCCTCAATGGAAAGATGGATTTAAGTCAGGCAGAAGCTGTGGCGGACTTGATTGCTTCTTCATCTGCTGCCACTCACCGATTGGCAATGAGCCAGATGCGGGGTGGATTCAGTAAAGAGCTGACAGATCTACGCAACAAGTTGTTGAATTTCACTTCCATGATTGAATTGGAGTTGGATTTCAGCGAAGAGGATGTGGAATTTGCCGATCGTTCGGCATTAAGGAAACTGGCAGATGAAATTGAACAGGTCATTTCACGGTTGGCTCATTCATTTAGTGTCGGCAACGCCATTAAGAATGGTGTTCCCGTAGCTATCATCGGTGAAACAAATGCCGGAAAATCGACTTTACTGAATGTATTATTGAATGAGGATAAAGCCATTGTCAGTGATATTCACGGGACAACACGTGATGTAATCGAAGATACTGTCAATATCGGAGGAATCACTTTCCGGTTCATTGATACCGCCGGAATCCGGGAAACCAATGACACGATTGAAAGTTTGGGTATTGAACGGACTTTTCAGAAGTTGGATCAGGCGGAGATTGTTCTTTGGATGATAGATGCTGTGAATGCCGCCTCTCAAATTGAACAGTTATCGGAGAAAATAATTCCACGTTGCGAAGGAAAACATTTGATTGTTGTATTCAATAAGGCTGATTTGATTGAAGGTAAACAGAAAGAGGATTTATTATCTTTATTAAAAGACTTCCCCAAAGAATCTACGGAATCTATTTTCATCTCGGCCAAACAACGGGAGAATACAAGTGAGTTACAAAAAATGCTTATTGATGCAGCACACTTGCCTACAGTGACACAGAATGATATTATTGTAACAAATGTAAGGCATTACGAAGCTTTAAACAAAGCTTTGGAAGCTATTCATAGAGTACAAAACGGACTTGATTCGCAGATTTCCGGAGATTTTCTTTCGCAAGATATACGAGAGTGTATCTTCTTTATTTCGGACATAGCGGGGGAGGTTACGAATGATATGGTGCTTCAAAATATCTTTCAACATTTTTGCATCGGCAAATGACCTCTTATAAACAACCATAACTAACTATAACTAACCACAACTAAAGTCCTCATTTTGAGGACTTTTTTCATTTTAACACTTCTGCTTTACTTTTCATTATTTATCATTATTAATTCTATTTTTGTACCGTATTTCTACCGCGAGATCATATCAGGCGAAATATGGCATCATTTAGCGACATAAAAGACACACCATGAGACGCCATGAGAATCTGTGAAATGTTATTTTGGACACACTATGAGACGCTGTGAGAAAATATGAGACGGTATGAGACGAAATAGACGAGTTAAAAGGAGACGAAATATGGAAATTCAGAAAAGATGTATATGGTGCGGGAAGTCATTTATTGCGCACAAAATGACAACTCTTTACTGCTCCCATTCATGCAATGGCAAGGCGTATAAAGAACAAAAGAAAAAAGAGAGATTGGCAAAATACATAGAAAAAGAAGACTTACAACCTCTTCCTTCTACTGGATGTATTGGAAACAAGGATTTTTTGTCACCAGCAGAAGTTGCAACACTATTAGGGGTAAGTCGTGCTACTATCTATCGATACATGATTTCCGGACTGATCCGGGCTCTGCAACTAAAAGCCAGAACCATTATTCGCAGATCGGACGTGGAGAAAATGTTCAATGAGGCACCATCCTATAGAAAGCGGAGCTATGGCAGAAAAGAAGCAACGATATACTATACCATAAATGAAATTATTGAAAAGTATAAAATAATGAAGAAGACTATCTACCGCAGATGCGAGCGTTTTGATATTCCAAAGATAGCAGAAGGAGGTAGGGTTTATTACAACAAAGTCGCTATTGACAAGCACTTTGCCGAGTTAATTGAAGATATTGATTACGATGCTTATTATACTCCGGAGCAAATAATGGAAAAATATGGCATGACACGCGCTGCCGTCACAACTTATGCAATGAGACACAATGTACCACGTATAAACAGGCATCACGCTGTGTTCTATTCCAAAGTACATATTGACAGATTGAAAGAAAGCAGTACGGAAGTGAGTCCCGACTACTACACTTTTAAAGAAATCAAAGAAAAGTATGGATTAACGAGTATCAATATCAGTTATTATGTAAACAAGTACAATATAGACCGATGCAAGAAAGGCAGCAGAACTTTAGTATCGAGAGTGGAGTTCGATAGAATCATAAAAGAGCATAAGGATGGTACGTACCAGAAAAACAAAGTGGTAAATTCCACCCCCAAAAACATCAAGCCCAAAGCAGAAGAAAACGCTATGCCCCAAGGTTATTATTCTGCTGAAGAAATTGCAAAAATGTATACTATGAGTAAGAAAACGGTATGTAAGTTGGCGAGAGAAAATAACATTCCCAAAATAAATCACAAAGGATTTGCCTATTATGAAAGACTTTCCGTCACCACATTCTTCTCAAAATACAAATTCCAAGATGATGTCAAAGCATGGTTATCCGGTCAGGAAATTGAAGAAATCTACCAGATGACACCTAATGCCCGAAGGAGTTTTACAAGCCGTCATGATATCCCAACCCAAATTGTGTACGGAAAAACTTATTATTCCAAAGACCACATTGACATGGTGAAAAACAATTGTTTTGACAATAAAGATAATTATTACTCAGTCACTGAGGTTATGGAGAAATTCAACCTAAGACGTGATGAGATATACAGTTATTCTAGGTTCAACAAAATTCGGAAGTATTATCAAGGGAAGTCTATGTATATGTTGAAAGAAGATTTTGATAAAATAATGCTGGAAAGATTAGGTCTAAAATAGGTACACTCTATTTATTATCATTTATATATATAGAAAGAATTCTGCCCATAATACAATAAAAAATTTAGCATACAAGTAAAAGACAAGATAGAAAACTTATATAAATAATCAAAGCCTAATTTAACTAGACTATAGGAAAAAGAAAAAATGATTAATAACCATGAATTATTTTTGGATTATCATCAAATTACACTCGTTCGGTAGATTTTAATCTATGATTTTTGCAAACAGAATATTAATTAGTAACCATAAATATTATAGAGTATGACAATATGTAAAACCGTAACATTGCGCACAAGAGCAATAAAGAATGGAATGCTTTCTCTTTATTTAGATTATTATCCTGGCGTTCGTGACAAAGAAACAATGAAAGTTCGTCGCCACGAATCATTAAGTATTTTCATTTATGAAAAGCCTATCAATAAGACACAAAAAGATTTTAATGAGTCCATGATGAAAAAAGCTGAAGCAATACGTTGCAGAAGATTTGAATCAATTGTAAATGAAAGATACGACTTTTTAGATAAAGAAAAGATGAAAGGCGATTTTCTTGCTTATTTCCGAAATATGCTTCATAAAAAGAATGAGAAATGGAAATTCGTATATACCCATTTTTGTATATTTGTTGACTACAAATGTACTTTTGAAGAAGTGACGGTTGATCTCTGCCGGAACTTTGGTGAGTATCTGTTGTCTGCCAAGAAGCTAAAGCATCAAAAATATCAGCGTAAACTCGGGAAAAATTCTGCAGCTGGCTATTTTTCAACCTTTCGCGGTCTTCTCAAAATTGCTTATCGAGACAAAATGATACGAGAAAATGTAAACGACTTTCTAGAAAGAATCGAGACAGAAGACATCCGCAAGGAATATCTGACATTGGAAGAAGTGAAAAGGCTGAACAATACCCCATGCAAATTTCCTGTATTAAAAGCAGCATCACTCTTTTCATGTTTCACAGGTTTGCGTATCAGCGATATCCTTAAATTAAAATGGGAAGATATAGAACAGCTTTCTGATGGTGGATTAGCCATACGTCTTCGTTCCCAAAAGACGCAAACAGAAGCCGTACTTCCCATTAGTGATGAAGCAATATCGCTATGCGGAGACAAAAATACTGGATACATCTTCAAGGGTATGAATAGAAGCATGATACAAGAACCATTAAAAGAGTGGTTAAAGGTAGCCGGTATAAAAAAACACATCACATTCCATTGCTTAAGACATTACCTAAATTCTTTTCCATTGAGGATAAACAACTTACAAAGATTTGTTTCTTAATAGGTAACGATTTAGAAACAAGCGAATTTCTATATTCTGTCTTGTTTTGCATTAAATCAAAAGAACGCTTCGTTTATTTGCAAAAGTACAAAAAAATCTCTGATAAGCAATCTCATATATTAGATTTATTTTTCATCAACTCATAAAAAATCGGCATTTGAGAGGAAATCCAAAAAAAATAGCTAACTTTGTAACCGCATTACACTTGCAGAAGCCCGAAGAGGGATAGCGGGTGGGTGTAACTTTACATAAAGAGCGTTTACTTGACGCTTGTCTTTGACGAATCGTAACTTCGCAACTTACAACAACAGTCAAAGGACAAGACAACAGTAGATGTTCACGGTAGGTATATTATGCCTTGCCGTGGATTGTCGTAAATATACACATTATATATTTCGATTCGTTCACGCATGGGATTAAGATATACCATGCGTGGGCTTTCTGCGTTGTCCGTTCTGACTGTTGGGCAATGCGAAGGCCTCGATTCGTGGGATGGGCAACAGGCAAGATTCCCACGCTTTTTTGTTTAGTTCAAATGTACTTTGTATAATCATGGTATCGGGAACTCTGCCATACAAGTAATTTTAGAAGGCAGAATTAATCCATGTACAAGATTTCCTGGGACTATGAGACTGGTGGGGTATTGCTTCACTCGCACGTTACTTCAAACACTTTGGGGATAACGCCACGTCCTGTATTCTGGGAAGAACTTGATTTGTTAAAATTGCACGAATTAGGTTGGGAATATCCTCATACAGAAGAGCCTTTGATGTGGGCCTGCAACAAACAATATTTTTATCGTGGAGAATTGATGTTTGAGGTAAAAGGAGCGAATATTTACGATTCTCCAACCGTTCTGTTCCAAAAAGGGAAAGAAAAGGCAACCTTACAATGTATAGATGTGGCAGAAATGCTACAACGTAACAAAGATTTCCTTTTTCTATTGGAAAGCGAAGCTATTGAATTTATCCGAGATACATATTTGCAATACACGTCTGCTAATCGAAGTACTGCGCAGGTGGCTTCTAATCAACTTGATTATAATCAATTACTTGAAAAAGCAGAAAAGCGTTATAAAAAGAAAATGGCTATTGTAAAGGAAGATTGCGATAGTTTTGATATTGTACCACTCGACACAGCCAAAGAGAGTGGCAAACGTATTTTCCATTCCACCAAAATTGACCGTTTTCTCGCTTCTTTCTCTGGCGGAAAAGATAGCCAAGTGGTACTTGACCTTTGCACTCGTGCCATTCCTTCTACAGACTTTGAAGTGATTTATAGTGATACCGGCTATGAGCTTCCTACTTCACTTGCCCTTTATGAACAAGTGAGACAGCATTATACATCATTATATCCCGACTTGAAATTTTCCGTAGCTCGTAATCACGAATCCGTTCTAAACTATTGGGATCAGATAGGCACTCCCAGTGACACACATCGTTGGTGTTGCTCGGTGATGAAGACCGCCCCTCTCTATCGCATGTTGAAAATTGAGGGGACTAATAAGCAAGCAAAAGTATTGGCATATGAAGGTACACGTTCAGAAGAAAGTGTACGCCGTTCAAAATATGCCCGAATAGGGAAAGGAGTTAAGCATGATGTTGTCATTAATGCACGCCCTATTTTAGAATGGAATACGACTGAAATTTTCTTATACATATTCAAGCATAATCTTCCCATAAATATTGCATATCGTGCTGGGAAACCGCGCGTAGGATGCTTGATATGTCCATTTTCTTCAGAATGGGACGATATGATTGTAAATAAGATGTTTCCAAAAGAACTTTCCCCATTTTTAACTCGCTTGGAAAACTGGGCTGTTTCGAGGAACATCCCCAATAAAAACGAATATATAAAAGGACATAAATGGAAACTGAGAGCAAGTGGGAAACACGTAAAATCAATGTCTTCTGTAACGTTTAAACAACTAAAAAATGATTTAATTGCAACAATTGAAAGTGCAAGACAAGATTTTTTCGTTTGGATAAGTACCATTGGAAAGATAAACACAATAAAAGAGAAGAACACTATCGTAGGAGAATTGAAATATAAAGATAATATTTACAAGTTTGATATTTCTTACCTTGATTCTTCAAAATCAAATTATACAGTTCATTTTTACAATGTGACAGATATAACCTTTAGTGGTTTACTGAAAAGGGCAATGTATAAAACGACTTATTGCATTCAGTGTGAAGCGTGTGAAGTTGAATGTCCTTCAGGAGCATTAAGTATATATCCAACTGTAAATGTAGATGAACAAAAGTGTATCCATTGCTATAAATGTTTGAATTTTCACAACAAAGGTTGCATCGTAGCAGACTCATTAAGTATGACACAAAATGATAATGAAAAATTGAATGGCATCAGTGCTTACGGTACATTCGGTCTTCGTGATGAATGGTTGAACGAGTTCTTTATAAATCTTGAAGATTTTTGGAATAACAATTCTCTTGGGAAGAAGCAAGTTCCTTCTTTTAAAAGCTGGTTGAAAGATTCTGAAATCATTGATGCCAAGAACAAAATTACTCCATTAGGCGAAGTGCTTGCCCTAATGTATCAAGATATGCCGGACATTGTATGGGAGGTTATATGGATTAATTTGACCTATAATTCACCTCTAATAAAATGGTTTGTTAATAACATAAAAGTAGGGACAGTCTATTCAAAGAAGATTTTGCAAAGTATTTATGAAGAGCAATATAGCGAAGGATATACTACATTTAAATATTCTTTGGATGCACTATATAACATATTACTCTCTTCTCCTATTGGTAATAGTTTCCATCAAAAAGAAGAGATTTCCAAGACTGACGATATTAGGAAATCCCATGATGACATAAGTGACATTGCCGTTGCTTATTCTCTTTATAAGTATGGTAAAACACATTATATAAAATCATTCAGAATTGACGATTTGTATAATAGTAATGATGGAACAGGAATCTTTTTTGAATTTGGGCTTAATAAGGCTGATTTTGAGAAGATTCTAAGAACTCTTGATACTTCTATTCCAAGAATCCTGACAGCAGAATTAAATATGGGGTTAGATAATATTACGCTTCATGATGAATGGAGTGAAATAAGCATACTCAAATCATTATAATGTAGGTAGGATTTTTATTTCTCTGAAACAACTAATGCAATGGCAACAAGATATTCAGACTATATCACGATACGTGAATCGAAACCTGCTTATAATATAGGCAGGGAAGAACAAGGAGAATGGGAATCCTTCATTCCCAATGAACAATTCAACGACATATTACGCAAGGTGGTAAGTGCCGTTCGTAATAATGACCAAGATGCACACAAGTCTTTTTGGATTGACGGCACGTATGGTACAGGCAAGAGTCATGCAGCCGCAGTAATCAAACATTTGCTTTGTGATGAAGTGGACGACATTTGCGAATATTTAAACACCGAATATGCATCCCGACAATACGATTTATTACGCCAGTCTGTCTATGATGTAAGGAGCGGTAAACGTCTTTTCCCTGTCAATCTATATGGTACAGAATCCATAGCACACAAAGAAGACTTTTCACACCGTCTGCAAAGTGCCATAAAAAGGGCATTAAAAGCAGCAGGATTGACCAATTTCTTTGTAAAAACAGACTTTGATGATTATGCTGACCATGTGGAAAGCGAACCTGCCTTTTGGGAAGACATCATCAGCCAAAGCCCCAAATTAGAAGCCTATGCTCCAGATGTGAAGACTTTGGCAAGTAAGTTGCGTACAGCTGACACTTCCATACTCACGCAGGTAAAGAGGGCATTAGCAGAACGGCGCATGGATATACGTCTGAATAGTGCCAATATTTGCGATTGGTTCTTTGAGGTACAAGACAAGTTGGCAGAAAATACTGACTACTGCGGATTATTGATTATTTGGGACGAATTTACCGACTTAATGAAATCGGACATGGGGCCGTCATTGTTGGTTGAGCTACAAAAGATAACTGAGCAAGCTATGGAAACTTGTAACAACAGCTATTTCTTCTTTATCTCCCATCCCTCGGCACTGAATAAACTTGATGCACAAGAACGTACAAAAACTACAGGTCGCTATCATTATATGAAGTATAATATGGAAACGGTGTCGGCATTTAAAATCATGTCACGCAAGTTCCGAATTGCTGATATTGAGGGGTATGAAGCATTAACTACTTCATTTTTCAATAGTCATGCCGGAATGTTGGCTCGTTATGCAGTGGGAAGCAACAATGTAGAAGATACGATAAAAGACTTGCGTAATCTCTATCCCATTCATCCTGCGACAGCCAATCTTGCCACCTATTATGCACGAGTGGTAGGCTCTTCCTCACGAAGTGTTTTCGAATTTATTGGTGCAAACCAAGCTATACGTGACTTCTTGGAGAGTGAAGCGGCGTTCGCCGAGCATAAAACCATTACGGCTGATTATCTTTGGGATTACGTTATGGAAGTGTTCAACGAAGACCATATTCGTTACGGGGCTGTGACTGAACGCTACAATTCTTACAGGCTACAAGTGCAAAACCATGGAGTAAGCACCTATGCAGTATTCAAGGGTATCTTATTGCTCAATGCTCTAAATAATGTAGCAGGAAACGAAACCGTAACCCCCAGCGAAGAAAATGTAAAAAGTCTTTTTATAGGTACGCAAATAGAACCTCATATAGACGAAATACTGAACTGGTTGAATGATAATAGTATCATTCAACGTGCTCCGGGCGGACTGTTCTCAATCCAATTCTCCGCACTTCCTCCCAAAGAGATTGAGGAGATTAAATTGGAAATGAAAGCTCAATTCAAATATACCTCACAACTGGTTACGTATGGGCAGGAAGTACGCAAAGCATTCGATACGCTTACTTCTAATGTCAGCCGTCCTGTCAGTATCAATTTCTTTTCCCTCTATGTGAATGAAGCAGCCTTGCTCCATCAGATAGAGAACGCTATAGAAAAAGCGAAAAGCTATGAATTGTTCATGGCTGTGATGCTGGGGCGAAACGATGAGGAGATGAATGAATTGAAAACTATAGCTTCATATGCCTCAAACGATGAGCGTTTTATCAATGTAGTCTTTATGGTGTTTGATGCTACTTTCGGTGATGACAATTACGAGCGTTTCATAGAGTACATGGCTAATGCCCAATGCGCAAGTCGCCATAACTTGGCAGACCAACGTGCAGCACACGACAAGAATGCACAAGCCATGATTTCCGATTGGATGAAAGAAGTTCGTCGTAGCAATTTTACGGTATATGTGAAAGGAGAAGGCGAAACCTTTTCCACCATGAAGCTGGCAACAGCAATCAATGTGGGCATAGCCCCTAAAGTGTTTAGTCGCGGAGCGGAAACACTTGATTTGCTACGTACTCGTGCGCCAAAGACATTCTGGAAAAATCAGCAAGCCAAAGAAACAGCAAAGAACATATTGATGTTCAATACCTATGATGAAATAATAGGCAAAGCAACAGGACCGGCTCTACCTCTAAAGTTCTTATTCCAAGATGCAGTGGATGATAATCTTCACTGGAAAGAAAATGTAGATAAAGAAAACCATCCGCTTTATTTGGTAAGTGAATTCGTCAGCCGAAAAATAAAGAACGCAGACAAGGCAAAAGAGTTTAATTTAGCGGAGAAATTCATTGAATTGACACGCGCGCCTTACGGTTTGTTCCCTTCGTATGCGGGTATCGCCATGTTGTCATTTGCCATGCGACCTTGGATAAACAAAATTTATTCGGTAGATGGCAAGCCCCGATTGGCACAGCACTTGGTGGATGATGTAATAGAAACGTTCAAGTCATGGGAGAACGGAAAGCCAAGTAACAAAATCACTTTTACGTTCGAGACGAAAGAAGCAGGACAGCTGAGTAAATTGTTGATAAAGGTATTCAAGTTGAAGTCATTGAAGACCTATTCGGATATCAGCAGCTTGAAAGATGCTCGTTGGGCTATTTCTCATGAATATACCGCGGAAAAAGGTTATCCACTATGGACATTGAAGTATGTACATGGAACAAACGAAGAAATGTCATCTCTCATTGATAAGATTGTGACAATATCTCTTGACCCAAACATTAACAAAAATCCGTCATTGATGAATGATGCGCTTGAATTGTTGGGACGTTATGAATTTGAGTTCCCTATGCTGCTCAATCGCAGTGGAGCTTTCGAGGAAGGTTATCATAATTTCCTCAAATCCAATAAAATAGTAAATTTGGATGATGAACACTTGTCGGATGCGAAGACATATATCAAGCAACACTTGCAAGGAGAAGTAGGGCTTTGGACGGAAAGAGAGGTGAACGACAAATTGAAGGATTGGAAGTTGTCGCTTACTCCAATGCCAGCGCCAACATCCTTACCCTCTACACAGCCCTCAAAATATACGCCGTTTACATCGGGGCAATCATATAATGCGCATGAAGAACCACAAACAAAGTTTGGGCAAGTATCGGAAGGCTTGAACTCCTGTTCTTCGACAAAACGCCAGCAAGCATTGGAGCATATTGGCAATATTCCTTCGCTTGCTACCGCTCAACGCTTATTGGAACAGCTTTGTGATTTGGGATATGAAGACATACTCGACATAATTTTAGATAATTAGATGTATGAATAAGGATTTCGAGCATATTGACCGTCTTATAGAGGAGGTAAAAAAAGACAAAGCTGCTGATGGTGCCAATTCCTCAATACTGAATCGCTATCCGGTACGTTTTGTGTTATTTGATAACTTTGCAGACTCCAAAGATTTTGTTAGCGAGTTGATAGGATTAGGAGTGGCAAAAATGCAGAAAATAGTGGATTGGATGGATAAAGAACACCCTGACCAAATCTTGACGCATAGTTGCTTGGCTAATTGTATCAAACAATATATTGAAGATAATAGCGACTCCGATTGCATTATTGTGCCATTCTCGGAATTGGCACGATTCTACGACAATCATACAGCGAAGGAATTTGAAACTTTGGTTAGCGACATCAAGGGAATACAGTCTGCAACTTCCGGCTTTAATAATCGACAACGCGTCTATATCCCGATGATAGGTCAATATGGCAAAATGTCGAAATTCTTTTCAGATTCCCAGTCTGTCATTTGGCATTTGGTAGGCTCCAAGCAAGAAAACGGATACCACCTAACGCTTGCTCAAAACACTTACCAAGTAGCCGGATTGGAGAGAGAATTTACCATAGTACGCTCTGTTACAGATTGGCTCAAAGTGTGGCGTGATGAGAATGCAAGACCAGAAATTATCAGTACGTCCAAATCAATTTACGCATTGGCGGACAATGCTCAGCCGGACAATGCTTTGAGTTATACCACTTGTAGCAATGCGTATGAATTCCTAACAAAAGGATTGCATCTCGATTTTGGCGAGATAAAATATCAAAGGGAAGATGCCGGTAATTGGGAGAAATTAGCAGGAGAAATAGAATACAAGAATTTTTCTTTTGAGAAATTCTTCAATAAATATTTCGACATATTCGATTTGGCAGACTACACTGTATTTGTTAAGACTTGGTTCGAAAATACAGAACATTTCAAACGCTGGTTGCTGGCTACCTACTATTCCAAACGATTCTGTAACAAAGGGTATATTTGCCAGTTGCTCCGTAATTGTAGATTGTACAACAACCAAGAGTTTGTGTCGGCAGCCGCCCTATCCGTTTTTGACATGGACAATCCGGAAGAGTGCCTGAATGAGCGCACGGAAATCCTAAATTATGCCCATAAAAACAAGATACGACTAACAGACGATACGAATGAGAAATTGTGTCGAAAGTTGGAGAATATAGCACTGGAAGATGGGTATGAGACCGCCATGCGATATGTTACAGGATTGTCTGACGGAGAAAAAGAACTGATGATACGGTGGGTTGCCAATGGCCGTGTTCCGATAAATAAACTGGCTAAACTATATCCACAGCTTTATAACTATATGGAGAAGAGTTGCGGCACTTCCGATATTCATCAGAAATGGGTATTAGATTACATGGATGCTTACAAACAAGCGAAATTGTCTAATAGATATACAGGCTTAATAAGCACATCAATAGATGAGAGAAACGCAAACTCCGTAACGTTCAACTCGTGGTATAATCAATTCAGCACTATTCGTACATTGTTAAATGGAAGAAAGGATATTGACGTTTTTTATTGGATTGACGGCTTAGGCATTGATTGGATTCCGTTTATTATGCAACTTGTGGAGCAATACAAAAGCGAGGGCATCTTTCTTAATGAGATAATGATAGCCCGTTCTTTATTGCCTTCAAAAACAGAAAACAACAAGACCGACTTGTTAAAGCTAACCAACGGTGAATTATCGAAAAAAGGCGATTTAGATGGCTTTGCCCATAAATGCACTTTTTACCCTCAATATATTATTGAAGAAATTAAAATTGTGGAAAGTGCTGTGAGAGAGATTATTTCAGAACATGCTGGCAAAAAGATTGCTATCATTTCGGACCACGGTCTGTCTTATCTCTCACAATTACGGACTGGATATAACTTAGGAGGTATAAAATCAGACCATTATGGGAGATGTGCCATACGTAAAATAGGAACTAATACCCAAGATGACAAATACATCATATTAGATGATGGGCAAACTATTTGCTCGCTTCGCCATAATTCACTTGCAGGGAAAATACCCGATGGACAGGGATGCCATGGTGGATGTACTCCAGAAGAAGTGTTGGTTCCTATCATAATTCTATCTTCGCAGCGGCAACCTTCTGAATACTCAATAAGCCTTATTGATGATGCAGTGAACGGAAATAATCCGATTCTAATGTTCCGTATCAAAGGTGTTACAAACTTGGAAATACCAAAGTTGATTTATAATAACACAGGATACAATCTGAACAATCAAGGAAATTTCCGTTTTGAGAGCGACAGATTGGAGCTAACACAAGAGGTTGATGAAGTGGAAATACGCATTGGCAGCTATTCACAAAAGTTTAAAATAAAGATTAACTTGGGTGCTGAAGAAGAAGACCTTTTCGGTGACTTATAATAAATATTGATATATGACAGAAGAATTAAGCAACAAGATACGTCAAGCATTTGGAACACAAACCATTTATAAAGACTCTGCCACATCTGGCAGTCTGTTTGATGGACGTACTCTTCCTTCGTTCGTCAAGGACTTTTTGCTAAAAAAATACATTAACTCAAATGGTGAGGTTGATAAAGGCGGATTGACTAATTTTCTTGACAAGGTCATTCCACGGCATACTTCGGAAGTGAAAGACCGCTTAGGCTGTGGAGAAGAATTGACATTGCTCACTCGCTTTGAAATCTATATAGACTTAGTAAAAGGAGTACGCCGTTTCGCCATTCCTGATATGGGCATTAAATTGAAAGAAGGTATCATTCCCGATTATGTGTACAATAAGCATCAAGGGGAATTGGTGGATGGAGAAAAGTGGGGCATTATAAAAATGTGCGTGATGCCTGATGATGACGGAAAAAGGAATCATGTGGAAATGCTCGACTTTAAACCATTTAAACCTTATAAATCCATTGATATGAGTTATTATCGGGACGCTCGAAAACAATTCACAACAATCGAATGGATTGATGTGCTATTATCTGCTATGGAATATAATGCTGATGGGTTCTCGATAATGAAAGAAAAGGTGGAATTCCTTACTCGTTTGTTGATATTTGTAGAACCCAGACTCAATGTGATAGAACTTGCCCCTAAAGGAACAGGAAAATCATACGTATTTGGTAACTTGTCTAAATACGGATGGTTAGTTAGTGGAGGAAAAGTATCACGAGCCAAACTGTTCTACGACAAACAAAAGCAACAAACTGGTATTATTAAGAACCACGATTTTACAGCTTTTGATGAAATACAAACCATTGTTTTCCAAGAACGTTCGGAAATACAAGCTGCATTAAAAGCCTACTTGGAACAAGGTAAAACAACAATTGACAATTTTGAGTTTATTGCTGATTGTGGGCTGATGCTGATGGGGAATATCGACTTAGATGACAACCGTCGTCCTATGTCAAGAAAATATTTTGATAAATTACCCGAAAGTTTTAGAGAATCCGCTTTGCTCGACCGCTTTCATTGTTTCATAGAAGGTTGGTATTTACCCCGTATTAACAAAGAAATGATATTCAAAGGATGGACTGTCAATGTGGAATATTTTTCGGAGGCATTGCATACATTGCGTACACAGACGATTTACGGACAACTCTTTGATGAGTTGGTAGGCTATGAAAAGCAAGCAGACAATCGTGACTTTAATGCAGTGAAGCGTATAACGGTAGCTTCAATGAAACTTTTGTTTCCTCATTGGACTTCGATTGAGGATGTAAACCGTGAAGAATTTGATACCTATTGTTTACAACCAGCTATTCATCGCAGGGGTATTATTAAAGAACAATGTCATAACATTGACCCTGAATTTAAAGTTCAAATGCCTAATTTTTGGACTATTGGGAACAATTAATTCAGCTTATTTTTTCAAGAGCAATTTCAAGGTTTACCCTTTGAAATGCTCTTGAATTTGAAAGATGATTTAATTCTTTTTACAACCACATCCTCCATTTGCGTTTGGTTTTCTTCCTCCGCAATATCTCCGCCATTTTCTGATTGGCTTCCGTATTGGCGGTGTTGCCAAATGAAGTGTCATCACTAAACAAGCCAAACGAGTCGCTGAAAAGCTCGCCTTTGGTAGTATCGGGCGATACTCATGCGTTCTCTTTGCCTTCTTACGGTGAGTTGCACATTTGCAGAACATCTCCGACCTATTGCAAAACTATCCCTGCCGTTGCTCCCATTCAGCCCGCATCTCCCTCGAAAGCTCCACAATTTCCCGGCTTAACTTCACAAGGTCGATGGTATGCTTCTCCAGTTTGTAGAGCAACGCCATCGCCTTCTTCTCCGAAAAATGGCAGCGCAGCTCTTTGACTACCTGATTATAGTTCGTTCCGATACAACGAAACTGGGCGTGAAAGTCGGACAGTTTGGTCGTGTAGTCCACCATCGTCTTGTCCACCTTCAGCACCTTAAACTTCTGCCCGAAGAAGTGCGCCTTGAGAAATACGGCTTTCGCGTACACCTGTGATTCCTCGTACATCGTCAGGAACCTGTTCCATTCCTCATCATCGAAGCGCACCATCACGCAGTGCGTCTTCGGATTCAACTTGGGATTTCTCCCATACTTACTCTTCTTTTTCATTCTTCTTATTCTTTTAATTTTATGGCTTGTCCATTGTTTAATCTTTGATTAAGGAACCCCGAAATTATCCGACTGCGGAGGATAATTCTGCCCACGGCGGTGCAAGGATTTTCAGTTACCGGAATTAACCGGAGTAACTGAAAATATATCTTGCTGTGTCTTTGAGGACACAAAAATCCTCCGCTTGTCGGATTGATTTTCGAGTGTAATAACTCATTTTGTGTATCAGTTAAGCTGATGAAGTATATTCACCAGCCTAACCGACTTTCTGTAATCCCGTCAGAGCTTGCGCCACTGCTCAATGTCGTTCCGATAAGTGTCGAGGTGCAGGCGGACAAGGTTTTCAATCAGCCCCGATGCGCTCATGCCCTTTCCTCCGAGGAAGCGGACAAGCCTGTCTAATTCGTCACGCACCGTCTCACTGATGAACACGGGCTTGCGGTTGATAATTTTTGGGACTTGGAGATAGGTGGTACGGTACTCCTCCAAAGACAGCCTGCGCTGCTTGCTACTGACACGCTTCTGTGGCATTGCCGCTTCCCCAGTCGCCACACCTGACGGTTCATCCGTCATAGCGGTCTCCGCTTCTTCCGTGACGATCTTGTCGGGCTGTTCCAGTTCCTCCGGATCCAGACCGATGCTCTTGTAGAAGTCATTCACAGACTTGGGAGTGTAGGATTCCCTGCGTCCCATTTTTTCCACGATTTCACGAGCCTGCTGCTCTGTAATGTTTGGTTCTCTTTTCATCGTAAAAAACAAATTGATTAAGTTATTAACTATGGTCTTGGTCAGCACCTCGACCGATTATCGGGAGCAAAGTAAGGTGCTTTAGTACAGTCATTCGAGCGTTTGGATTCTCTTAGGCAATTTTGTGCGGTTCTGCTTTGTGGTGATGAAAACAGCGGTGCAGACTTCTCCGATTTGCCGGATATGAATGGCAGAAAGGATAAAGGTGAAATAGAGGGCAAGTTTGAATTAAGCCCTTATTTTCACTCTTGCCGCATTCCTAATTTTTGGAATCAATGGGATTGTCACACACTTACAACCTGTGCCAACCTCTACCACCCTGTGCCACATGCTACCAGTAATGGCAATATCCATTGTCAGGTATCGGATTATGTCTTTCTTTGTGGCAAAAGGAATAACAGCAGTCCTAAAAGGTGGAACGGAAATCATGGGACATAGGCTTGCTCACAGGGACTCGACAGGCAGTAACCCAGACAAACGCTACCGTATCGGTGCAACACGCTGCCACTTTTGGAAATGTCATTGCCGGACAGTAGATTCTATATTCCTTTGCAGCAAAAGAAACAATAACAACAAAAAGAAAGACAATATGGAAATCGTATCAATTGAAAGAAAGACCTTTGAGGCAATGGTCGCCAAGTTCGACCGCTTCATCTGCCGAATGGATGCCATCTGCCATCGGCATGGGGAAAAGACAATGAGCGAGTGGATGGACAATCAGGACGTGTGCCGGATGCTCAACATCAGCCCACGCACGTTGCAGACTCTTCGGGACAATGGAACTTTGGCGTACAGCCAAATCAATCACAAAACCTACTACCGTCCCGAAGATGTGAAGCGTATCGTCTCCATCGTGGAGGACAGGAGAAAAGAAGCTAGGTTCAAGGGCAAGACTATATGAACTAAATATAATAACAATATCCACTAAATCCAAAGTAACATGAACGAACTGATTAACAAAGACAACGAGTGGATAATCCACTTCATGGGCAGTCTTGACCGACTGCTTGACAATGTAGAGCATCTGACCGCCAACTATCGCCCGACATTGGGCGGTGAGCGGTTTTTCACCGACAAGGAGGTGTCGGCACGGTTGAAAGTGAGCCGCCGGACACTTCAAGATTATCGCAATGAAGGGCGTATCGCCTATATCCAGTTGGGTGGCAAAATCCTCTACCGTGAATCCGACATCGAAAGAATGCTGAATGACGGCTACCGCTCCGCCTATCGACAGAGAGTAACTTGATTTTTCTTGAAGGAGCGCAGTTTGCCGTCTGCCCTATGATTGCGGAGCAATGGAATTCCGGCAAAAAGAAAAGGAACGGCTTACGGATGAAGCACCAATATCTTGCTTCGTCTGTAAGTCGTTCCTTTCTATTCTTCTGTTTTTTCCGTCAGTCGCTTGTTTCCGTTGCCGGATGCTTTTCAAGCGTGTGGCTGGCAGTGACAAGGTTTTCGGGCTGAATACGCTCAAACTTGTTTGAGGAAGATTCTTCCCGAAACGGCCTTGCCGCCTGACCTTGCCTCTGCCATCAGAGCCACACGCTACCTTTGCATCCGACATCGGTAACGAGTGGCTGGCGGAATGGACTTCAACTATACCATAGGTTGTTACCTCTACTACAAGAAACGAACAGTGTAATCGGTGTTTCTTTTGTAGCGGTACTAATTTTACTGATTATAAACTGTCTAAACAAAACACTTTCTTTACTGCATACTCTGAATGCAATGGCTATAATCATTTCAATGTTATAAACATCATAACTGATGCCGTCTGATTGTCTGACATACTTCTGTGTTTCAACCTCATTCAGTTCCTTGTTCTTGTAGATTGCCCGTATCGCCTTGCGGATATCGCAGGAGAACACACCGAATAGGTCGGCAATCTCAAATTGTGTCATCCATATGGGTGCGGTCGGCATAATGACCGCACCCGTTTCACTGTTTGTTATGATTCCTCTGCTCATAATCCATTTATTTTATGATGATTATTTACTATTTCTTCTTTTCGCCAGCCGATACTTCCCTTCTCCGCTCCATCAACTTATCCATGTCCTTTGAGATTTTATCATCGGTTATCCGTGCATACCCCTGTGTCGTCCGAATATTGGAATGTCCCATCATCTTGGCGATACTCTCAATCGGTATATCCGCTGAAATCAGAAAAGTGCCGAAGCTGTGCCGACTTTGGTGATAGGTCAAGTTTTCCTCTTTCCCTATGGTTATTCCCAACTCGTGAACCTCAAACCATAGGGCATCACGGTTAGGAAGAGGAAACACGGGCTTCTCGTCATCGGTCGTATTATACAACGACAATATCCGCTCCGCTATGGGATGTAAGGGTATGAACGCCTCCACCTTTGTTTTCTTGCGATTGATGCGGATATAGCGTCTGCCCTCCGCATTTGTCCCGATATGGTGGGGATGCAGCAATTGTATGTCCGCATACGCCAGCCCGGTAAAGGTAGAAAAGATGAAAGCCCGTCTTGCCAATTCCATACGCTTGTCATACATCGGTGTGGAAAGTATCTTTTTGAACTCCTCACGGCTGATGTACCTGTGCCTTGCTTCCGGCTTTGTCTCATACTCCAAGTCCTCACAGGGATTTACACGGAGAATTTCCTTATCGACTGCAAGGTACAACAGTCGGTTCAGCCAACGCAGGCAATGGTTGGTCTGGGAAACCCCGAAATTCTTGCATTTCTTCAAGTGGGCTTTGTAGGATTTGCCGAAATCCTCCGTCACTTCTTCAAGAAGAATGTCCTTTTTACCGATTGACACTATAAAGTCCGTCAGGTACTTTTGGTAGTACATTGAAGCCCGATAGGAAGAAGTTGAGTCTATTTCCTCGGAATGTTTCTTCAACCGCTCACGTTCCCATTCTCCCATTTGCAGAAGGGTGGTCGGGTGGACGTTGTTCAAGGATATGTGGTTTTTCAGCATCTCGGCACTGACCACGCCTTGCGATTTCAGTATCTCATTGTAGGCTTCCTCCGTCAGTCGCAGATATTCCCGTAAGCGGTTGTTCTCCCTTACGGATTTAATCTCGTTTTTCTTGCTGTTCCATTCTTCCGGTCGGCAATAAATCCCCGTACTGATGGCAGTTTTCTTGCCGTCAATGGTTATACGGCAGAGTATGGCGGTCGTACCGTCAGCCTTTACTTTGCTGCGGTTGATATAGGGCAAAAGTGAAAATGTGCTTCGCATATCGTTATATGTATTAGAGGATTAAAGAACCAATTGAAAATCTTTTGTGGCTTCTATGAACTTGTCCATGTCCTCGAAAAGTTTCTTCGGGCTGACACGGGCATAGACTTGTGTCGTGGAAATGTCGGAGTGCCCCAGCATCCTGCTGATGGTTTCTATCGGCACACCCGCTTCAAGCGTAATCAGCGAGGCGAAGCTGTGCCGGGCCTGATGGTAGCACAAGTCATCCTTGATGCCTGCCAGTGCCGCCAACGCTTTCATGTGCCGCCTGAGATTTGACCAGCGAAGCAAAGGAAACAGGGTATCTCTTTCTTCACTGTGATACTTCTCAATCAGCGCAATTGCTTCCGGTAACAGTTTTACACTGGCACGAAGTTCGTTTTTCTTTCTTCGGTACTTCAACCATAAAGCCCCGTCCTCATCCGTACATAGGTTCTCATGGGTAATCGAGACAACATCCGCATAACAGACCCCGGTGTAACACCCGAAGAGAAACATATCCCTTGCCAGCATATGGGATTTGCGGTAAGCAGGTATTTCCACATCTCGGATTTTCTCGAACGATTCACGGCTCAATGCCCGTGGTGTCGTTTCCGTCTTCTTCGGCAAGGTAAAATGCTGGAAGTGGATTCTGTCGGCATACCCCTCCTTATACGCCAGACGGCATATCTTTTTCAGGATGGCAAGATGGTGGCGGACGGTATCAATCGCATAACCCTTATTACCAGTGGCAAATGCCTGATAGTCGTGGATGAACTGTTCCGTCAGCTGACCGAAAGCCAAATCCTTGACTTTGTACCGATGCTCTATGAACTCTCCGAGTGTCAGGCGCATATAGTGGTAGCCGGGATAAGTACCTTTCGCCCTGTCTATGCCGATACGGGCTTTGAGGTCGTCACAGACAACGTCCGTCATTTTCATGAGGGTCATCTGCGTTTCCATGCTGCCTTGGAAAAGGTCTTTCACATCGGCTGCGTCAAATTCCACTTTGCGGGATACAAGACTGTCAAAAGCGGTATTTACCGCCAGCAGCAGTTTCTCAATCTTGGCATTGGTTTCAACCGCCTCCCTGCTCTTGCCGTTCAGACGGCTTTCACGGGGATTCCACAATTCGGGAGTGCAGGACAGCTTGCAACTGAATTGCGCCATACTCCGGTTCACGGTGATTCTTCCCATTATCGGGGCTTTGCCCGACTTGTCCGGTCCGCTCTTTTTGATGTAGAGCAGCACCTTGAATTTTTCAACTTTCATACGCTTATATTTTTTAGTGCAAAATTACTTGCCGTATAAGCGTTCCTTGATACGCAAAACATTGTGTATGAGTGCAAACAAAACGGTGAGGATTTCTTTTCATTGCTTACCGTTACCTGTTCCCGTTTCGGTAACTGCCCGGCTAACGGTTTGGTAACTGAACAACCTCAATATTCTGTTGCCGTTTGCATTTTCTCCACTTGGCAGAATACTGAAATATCGCTCATTTCAAACAACTTACGTTTAATCTTTACCTATCCGCTGTTGCTTACTTCACCTTGTATATTCCACTGCTTCCGTCATACCTATGCAACATTACAGATTGCAGCCGGAACCGACATCTACACCGTCTCCAAAATGCTCACACATAAGAATGTTTCCACTACTCAAATATATGCGGATTTGGTCGATGCCAAGAAACGGGAATCCGCCAATAAGATATCACTCACATAACATTCAAACTGTCCTCGTCTAATAGAAAAGAAAATCACACATCAAGAAGTATAATTTTCTTTTCTATTAGTACGAGGCCTTTACATAAAAACTGTACATATTTGAGCTGCTACCATTACAAATAAACAAAGCTATATAGTATGGCCAATAATTGTGAAAAGAGAATACTCATCGCGGGCTCCACATATTTTTTAGCCTTAGCATCTATTGCAACCTTCCAAGTAAGTAATGATTTCAGCAATGACAGTTCTGTTAAAGTTATAGTTTTCATCATTAGCTTTATCTTATTAAGCCTTTCCTATATCATGGTGCAAAATATGATATATTACCTTTTTACCATTGCTCTGTATGGAAACGAAATTGCAAGAACCTGTCATCAAACCTACTAACAAAACGATCATTCTCAAAAACAGTCACTCGGTTCATTTTATAAAAAAAAGACAAAAAGTAAATGATGCAAAATCCAAACTGACGAACAAAGAGAGGGAAGAAAAAACTAAAAATCAACATCGAATACACAATAAAAAGATGTCCTTACACATGGGTTCGGTTAATTTTGAAAAACGATGCAACAATATAAAACTTTATATACAGAACGAAAAAATGATCAAAATGGAATCACAAAGAATTAAACAGCCTTGACTTAGGGCATTTACAGAAAGATGTATAATATATAAATGAATCATGGCGAAATTGGCAATTCCAACAATTAAGGTTCCTCTGCTCCAAATCATTATTAGATATACTAAACGGAGAAACAAGTTTGGCAATTCCAGCGAAATTGGCAATTTCTACAGAACACCTGCTAAATCTATACTTCAACAAAACTATAGGAGTGAAAAAACGGCAATCGCCAGTGTGGCATATAAACAAGACTTCGTCTGGATAGCCTGCTATGGCAAGAGCAGTTACTTGAGCTCAAGATATCATATTCTTCACGAAAGAAGAATATGCCCGTTCCCGGACTCAAAAAAATTACGACACATAGCATCTCTTTGATATGAAGTTCAAAGCAGAAAACTACTCCGTCAGTATCCCAAACCTATTGGAGCGTAAAACCAATGATGAACAATGGAGTATACCTCGATATACACATTCCCGTACTGTAGAACAAACACAACATGATCAGCATTCAATCAGCGCTTTTCCCATCCATATGTCATACAGCCAATACTCATCACTCGCAGCGAAAATCTCCTTTATCTGTTCATTAGTAAATATGTATGGCGTGAAGTCTACTTTCGGTTGCTTCGATAGTCTGGAAATGAAGTTCCCCGTTGCGTGACATCATTATCATCAGTTGTGACCATACACAATGTTCCTTACTATCAACACTACATGTGCACGTCACTTACAAACAAGTTCTTCGGCGATATGAAGATCACTCAGTTTATGGACATTTGCAAAATCATTAAACTTTTTCCGTATCCATTTTATCCGCTGTGCACTAATGCCAACAGATATTTTTATTATAATCAGCCATTTCATGTACGATGCAAGTATGCATTTGTTCTTGAAAAATTCGCCCATATAACGCATTCCTCTCTGCATATAGAATGCACTTAATACCGCACAAAACTGGTAATACACATTACAGGAGTAAGTCTATATTTATCTTTAGATATAATATTTTTTGCCTCAAAACTCACCTTAGATACTACTAGTAGCATTGCACAGTGGTGACAAGGGAGCGGTACTACGCACAAGGTATATGGGTTGCTTCCCACCAAATACTTGCAAAACCAACATAAGAAGTCAAATAATGCACTATTTTAGATAGATAATCCCCTCATTTGAGATTGATAGAGGCTAAATTTGCTGCAAAAAGATTTGCTTTTTATAGAATATGCAAATTTGATATTATGCAATTTATGCAAATAAATAAGTATAGGCTAATTTTTACTAAGAAAACAAATATAAATAATGTACAACAAGAAATTGATAAAAAAATAATTGCTCAAAAATAATAAAATGCACAGGTAATTGATGTAGGAAATCGTAAAGGAAATAATCTCAAAGCCTCTGACTTGAGTATGCCTATTTATACCTTTGCCAAAGATGTGCGTAAGAGCTATTTGTCTCCAAAATATTTGGATGAGTCGAAGAAAACGTATCAAGGCATTATTGCTTAATTAGTCAATATTGACTGCAATAGTCTTATCAATCTGGAACAACCGTGCGAAAGTACTAGATTGAATGGTTAATGTGATAGCTCATTTGAGTATTACATTTCTGAGAATATTCGTCAGCTCCTTGAAGTAACCGCTTTTATCTTAACCATTGTTTATTAAAATAAAGTCATAGACATCTGATAATTATAAAAACAAATGAAAAACAAACTTTTATTCATTTTGATTTTGGCCACTTTCACTTTAATGCTAAATAACTTTGCATACGGTCAAACAGAGACAACAGGGAATCCCTGCGCATTTCCTGGAGCGGAAGGTTTTGGACGGAATGCCACCGGTGGACGTGGAGGTAAAGTATATCATGTAACCACATTAGAAGATGGTGATTACGAGGGCACTTTCCGCCATGCCGTTTCGCAACGAGGCGCACGTACAGTGGTATTTGATGTAGCCGGTACTATTTTTTTAGATCGTAACCTGAATATTTCGAACGGCGACCTCACAATTGCCGGACAAACAGCTCCGGGAGAGGGAATTTGCATTGCCCGTTATCCAGTATCGGTAAGAGCAGAAAATGTGATTGTACGTTACATGCGTTTCCGTGTCGGGAATGAAGGTAAAGGCGAGCCTGACGGGTTCGGTGGTACAGAAAACAAGAATGTCATCATCGACCATTGCTCTATCAGTTGGTCAGTGGACGAGACATGTACTTTCTATGGCGGCGAAAATGTGACCGTACAATGGTGCCTTATTTCCGAAAGTCTTCGTACAGCAGGCCACAGCAAAGGACCACACGGCTACGGCGCAATTATTGGAGGCGACAAATCTTCATTTCACCACAACCTGATGGCACACCACGAAAGTCGCATGCCGCGACTCGGTCCGCGCCCTTCAACCCAAGAACGCGAACACGTGGATATGCGGAACAATGTTTTTTATAATTGGGCTGGAGCCGGATGTTACGGCGGCGAAGGAATGAAAGTCAATATCGTCAATAATTATTACAAACCGGGACCAGCAACACCGAAAACCGGTCCCATAAGTTACCGTATTGCAGCTATTGGCATTCGAACAACGAAGTATTGCACTGGAAGAAACGGTGAACCGAATGTATGGAAACCGATGGAGCATGTTTGGGGTAAATTCTATGTTGACGGAAATGTTATGGAAGGTAATACGGAGGTAACCAAAGATAATTGGACCAGAGGGATGTATGAGCAAATAAGGAGTTCGGCCAATGACAACACCTTTACGGAACAAGTAAAAAAAGAAATGCGCCTCAATGTTCCCTTGGAAATGGGTATAGTAACGACCCATACAGCAGAAGAGGCTTATCAGCTGGTACTTGCGAATGCGGGATGCTCGCATCGGCGCGACATCATTGATACACGCATTGTTAAAGAGACGAAAACCGGAACGGCTGCCTATTACGGTAGCATATCGGTAGATGCAAAAAACAAACCTGGATTTATTGACGTGCCCGACGACGTGAAACCTGCAGGCGCTCGCAGCGCATGGCCCGATTTGAGCAACGATGGCATTGACACTGCCAATCTCAAAGATTCCGATAACGATGGTATTCCCGATATATGGGAAACAGCACATAACTTGGATTCAAATGATGCTTCAGACGGTAATGCTGTGACTTTGAGCGACGAGGGTTATACCAATTTGGAAATCTATTTGAATGATTTGGTAAAAAATGACACACAAAACCAGTCATATAATTGATATTACAATAGGATTCAGAGTTTTTTTACTGATAGAATAAAGCAAAAACAATTATCCTTCCATTTAATCTGTAGACACATGAAATATTTGTCTTTTCTATTGACTGTTTCTCTTTTATTCTTTTCCTGCAAAGAGAAAACGGACGTGCGCATTCATATTCTGGGTGATTCAACTACGGAGCAGCAAGACCAAAATCTTAAAATCCAACGCGGATGGCCTCAAATGCTCTCCTCATTCTTTACGAATCATGTCACTGTGCTCAACCATGGTAAATCAGGTACAAGTTCACGAACTTTTTATGAAGGTATTTGGTGGAAAAATGCACGCAAAACGATTCACCCCGGTGATTATGTGGTGATACAATTTGGCCATAATGACGAGAAACATCAAGGATTCGACGGTCCGACAGGCACAGTAGCCAATGCCTCATATCGAGAATATCTCCAAAAATTTGTTGACGAAATAAAAGAATCAGGAGCTATCCCCATTTTTGCGACCCCTATTGTTCGAAAAATGTCGCGACCGGGCGAAGTGGTCAGCAGACGCAGCAGACATGATTTGGCAGAATTTGTTGCCAGCAATATAAATCGGGATGTTGATCCGACCGCCACAGTATCATTTAACTATCCATATAATATGCGGCAAATAGCAGCAGCGAATGGATGTCCAGTAATTGACATGACAGTTTCTACGGCAGCCTTGGTTAACAAGTTCGGTTTTGAAACGGCTACCCGGCGTATTTATAATTTCGGCGACGGAACGCACATCTGCGCCGAAGGCGCTCTGCTTTTTTCCGAGTTATTTGTGGATGAATTGAAAAATAAAGGTATTCTTTCCGATTATATTATTGAAAATCCCGAAATTGCCATCCAACCCGGATTTGTGAATTTTGGCGAAGTTACTAAAGGAGCTGAATACCGTCAGGAAATCGACTTATTGAAATTGAAAGAATTACACCGGCACGTTTCTTTCCGGGTCGAGGCAGGAACCGGAGTGTCGGTATCTGACCGGGAATATGGAGAATATACCAACGTCATTGATCTTCCGGTTGAATTTGACGCGATATATTATCAACGCCTTTATGTCAGAATGATACCTGATACAAAAGGAACGTTTACCTCATTTATCACAATATACGACGGCGATAAGAAACACCAAATTCCTATTCAAGCCAATGTCAACACATATATTGACGGGCAATCCGCTTCGGTTCGGTATTCCTTGAACGGTAATTCCAAGCCGACAACATCCGGTCCTGTACAGGCATTGGAGCATACATTAAGCGGTTTGGAGCGTACAAATTTCGATCAACTCGGCACCAACGGCATCGGTGCTCATCTTGATCCTCCCGTAACATCCCGAGCCGAATGGTTGAAAATAACTGGAGGAAACCGGACTGAAGAAGAAATCGATATTGTGGCCGATCGCTATGCGCAATTCGGTGTCCGGGCTGCAGATCAAACATCATTCTATCTCGAAAAAATAACATTATTCGTTGGCGGTGGTGTCGGTTATCGGATCCAAACCGCAACCGATCCGTCTTTCGGAAACTACACGGTTGTCGGTGAAGGAAAGAATCCCGAACTTACCCGATTCGAGATTCCAACGAACCAATTACTAAAAGAAGGAGAAATACTTTATTTAAGAGTTTATCCGTGGGGAATAGGTCGGCTTTGCCTCAGCCAAATATCATTTGAAGGTAAAATAACGAAATGAAAGTACATAAAGTCATGAAACAATTCCTGTATTCTAGAAGAACATATATCGCCTCCACGCTGATGTACACCCTAATGGCATTCTCGTCAACAATAGTACAGTCACCTCGAAGAAATGCCCTGCCCGAAACAAGATTTGTTCAAAACCGAAGAAGCTTGATATACAGGCGATCAAGTGCCGATTTTTCAGTACTATGCCGACTATTGGCCAAAGAATATCGAATAGGATCCCGAATAGCATATCCGCGATCTTTGGAATGTATTGATTTATTAATAATTAATATAGAACGGAAAAACAAAAATCTGTGTTCCGATGCAAGCTCTATCACGTAAAAGCAAAAAATGCCTGCTTCGATATGGGGAGAAAGTTGTGAAATTATCCCCAGATGTAGAAAAATCAGCCCCAGTAGCTTAATATAAATACGATAAACATGAATAAAAAAACAATCAATCCAATAATGAATAAAAGTATGTATAAAGTTCGTATCTTTTTCGGGGTGTTTGCCGTATTCTTTACCGGCGCACTCTTTGCCGCTCCCGCTGGCGTGTTGTTTTATAATATTCGCGATTACGGTGCAACCGGTGATGGTGTAACGTTGGAAACCGCAGCCTTTGCACGTGCGATCGACGCCGCGTCAGTAGCGGGCGGTGGTACCGTATATGCCCCTCCCGGCCATTATCACACTGGCACAATCAAACTAAAAAGCCACATCACTTTGTATATTGAAGCAGGCGCGGTGATTCTTGGTAGCGAAACCCCTGATGACTACCCCCCGACCGAAAACGTTTGGCGCGACGGCGATCGCGATGGTACGATGGCTTCGCTCATCTACGCCGAGGACGCAGAGAACATTACCATTACCGGACGCGGAACAATTGATGGTCGGGGCCAAATCTGGTGGCGGCGCCTTGAGTATGCCAATCCTCAGAAATACAAACTCGGTCCTCTCACCGCGAATCAACAGGCCGAACTCGCAAAGGTTTCTCGCGGCCGACCGCAGATGATTCGTATGCTCCGCTGTCGCGACATTCTTATCGAGAACGTGAACCTTCAAAACTCCGCCGCATGGACCATACATCCTATGTTATGCGATTTCATGCGCATTGAAGGCATATCCATTGCCAACGCCCCCGATGCCTCACACAACACCGACGGCATTAACCCCGAATCATGCAGCAACGTGCGCATTGCCAACTGCCGCATCGACACCGGTGACGACTGTGTGACGCTTAAGTCCGGCAAAGACGAAGCCGGTCGCCGCATTGGTAAGCCCACCGAAAACATCACCATCACAAACTGTGTTATGTATCACGGACACGGTGGTGTTGTCATCGGCAGCGAAATGTCAGGCGACGTACGCAATATCGCCGTTACAAATTGTGTTTTCCAAGGCACCGACAACGGCATCCGTATAAAGTCACAACGTGGACGCGGCGGTGTAGTTGAAGCCATCACAGTGAGCAATATCATCATGCACGATGTGCCTATGCCGTTTATTATAACGACATTCTATAGCGGCAGTGACAAACCGGAAGATAAGTATCCGGTGAACGAAGGTACACCTCGCTACCGTAATTTCATGTTCAGCAACATCAGCGCACGCGGTGCCAAGCGAGCTGGTTCGATCACTGGGCTGCACGAAATGCCAATTGAGGACATCGTTTTCAGCAACGTGCGCATTCAATCTATCAGCGGGTTCACCTGTACCAATACGCGCGATATTACCTTCCTCGACACTCTCATCGACACCGATGCCGGATCCGCACTCACATTGAACAACGCTGTAGAAATCAACGCCGCCGGCCTAAGCACCCGTCGACCGCACGAAAAAACGCCGCTTATTTATAGCGCAAAATAAAGATATAAAAGCACTTATAAATATGCGTATGTCACCACTTTTAGCGTCCATCCTATTATTGTGCTTGAGCGCCTGTTCCATCCGAAATTTCCATCATTGCAAATATTTAACTGGAACCGGTGACTATACATCGTTTGTAGGAATAAACGGAAGCGTTTAAGGCTAAGCGAATTCCTTTCGAAACAATAACATCCGGAACAGATGTCCGCGATCGAGTTATAGTAACGGAAGGAATAGCTGAAAGTGCCAGTTTGGCAGCAACTCTTTTGAAAACCGAAAATCATGAGGTACTTGAGTTCCGGAAGCATTGACTATTTAGAATACCCAGTGTCAAGACAAACCGACCTTGATGGCTGCCGGATATGACGATAAGGGTTTGATGTATGCACTGTTGGATGTTGCCAATCGAATCAGTTGGAGTATCGACCACTCGACGACGCTGCAATTTATCCGAGAAGTCACATCAAAGCCCGAAATGAGAAGATATAGAACAGCTTTCTGAAGATGGATTAGGCATACGTCTTCGTTCCCAAAAGACGCAAACAAAAACCGTACTTTCCATTAGTAATGAAGCAATCTCACTATGCGGAAACAAAAATACTGGATACATCTTTAAGGGTATGAATAGAAGCATCATACAAGAACCATTAAAAGAGTAGACAAAGGAAAACGATATAAACAAACATATTACATTCCATGTTGCATGACATAGGATTCTATCTTTTAAGCTATAAGTTAACAACTTACAAAAGCTTTATTGATAGGTAACGATTTAGAGACATAATTATGTTTTAGATTTATCCTATTGTTTATAAGCAACTTCCGCATAAGAAAGAGTGGAATAGGTAACGGATTTGCAACGAGCAAACTTCGGTGATACTCTTCATTTTTCGAGTAGTTCTTTAGCTCGAATACAAAGGTACGAAAGTTTTTTTGGAGGAGCAAAATAAATGTTGCTACTCCCTTTCTGAATCTGTGTTTTCTTCAATAGAATTAATCTCTTGAATAAGCAACGCCTGAAGTTCGTCTTTGGGTAACAGTAATTGATACTCAGCTACCCCGATAGGCTTGTTTATATCTTGCAAAGCGATCTCTACATCTAAGTGATCCTTATCAGCGCAAAGAATGATACCAATTGATGGGTTCTCATTCTCTCCTTTTTCCAATCGGTCAAGCAACGAAAGGTAGAGATTCATTTTGCCAACATATTCTGCCTTAAAAGCACCGATCTTCAATTCGATAGCAACGAGCGAGCGCAAGCCCCTATGAAAGAAGAGCATATCCACCGCATATTCCTTGTTGTTATACTCCAGACGGTATTGGTTGCCAATAAAAGAAAATCCTTTGCCTAATTCCAGTATAAACGATCTGATTTTAGCAATCAACCGCTTCTCTAATTCCAATTCTTTAACAGGTTCTGTTATTCCAAGAAATCCTAAGTTATATGAGCTTTTAAAGACCTCATTCGCATAGTTGGCTTGTGCCACAGGTAAGACTGAATCAAAATTATTCGTTTTGATTTGTGTCTGACGAACTGCATAGGTATCCATCTTTATTGCATTGAGTAACATATCTCTCGACCAACCTTTCTGCAAGCACTCTTCTGCATAAAATTTCACAGCATTATTGTCATCTATCTTGTTTATCAATAATAAATTATGTCCCCAAGGTAAAACTGCGACAGCTTGTCGCAGTTTTGAATCGCAAGTTTTATATCTTTCATAAAAACGCTTCATATCCCATAGATTACGAGGAGACAATCCCATATCCGGAAACTGTTCTTTCAAATCCACCGATAATCGTTTAACTACGCCACTACCATATCCACTCTCTAAGTTTCTATCAAAGAGTAACTTCCCGATATTCCAATATACAGAATTGACGGTAGTGTTTACTTGCCGGGCAATGGTGGCACGAGCAGTCTGAATCTCAGAAACCGCCTGCTGCAATATTTGAGCGTACTCGCTATCGTTTATAATTATTTCTTTTGTCATATCATGAATCCTTTCAATGCTAATCTATTATATTTTCTTCAAAAACGGTAAAGTTCCACACCTCACCAACGAAGAGTTGCTTTATTTCTGATAACATCTCTGTTAGCCGTAACGGCTCACGAGGTATGAATACTCTCTTTTACCGAGTGGTACAATCAAATGGTCGAAATCAATATTACCCTCTTCGGTACGCTTGACAATCCCCCACATTGTGACATTCATCGACTCCAAAAGTGAATTGAAAGCTTTGAGCTGAACTTCCGAGTCATAATTTCCGGCAATAAACAACACATCCACCTCGTGAACTTTCACTTGCTCTCGAAGCCACGTCATAAATAGAGAATGTTCACCTTTACGGTCATATTCAAAAAACATCTGCCCTAAATGCCAATCTGCGGTATGGATTATTTTCATGGCTAATTCTTAATGTGATATTTATCCTCTCGCTTCTTGAAAGCATCAACTCCACCCTCTAATATCTCACAGACATGCTCTCTTATTCCTTGTTTATATAGGATTGCAGTCTCTTTGCTATTTGTAAATGTATTCTCTAATGATCCATTTACATATTCGAATCTATATTTCCTGTTTTCAGATCCATTTTCTCCTGTTTGATTTGCAACGATTATATTTTCAGCATCTGTATTTACAACTAAATTAGCATTATGAGAAACCATAATAATTTGCCTTTTACGTTTACATTGTTTAATGTAATCGTTTAGATCCTGATAAACAGTTCTGTTATCCAAATTATCTTCCGGTTGATCAATTAAAATTGGACAGTCCGCCTGACTGAGACTTAAATATAACTGTAATATTACGATCCCCTTTTTGCCTTCTGACATTGTATGAATACTATCTGAGCCTTTCTTTATATCGTATTCTATAGCAAAACAGTTTTTGAGAATGGCAAGCAAAAACTCCTTGGTAGTTTTACCTTGTTTGAAATTTAAAAATCGTTCGTCTTCTTTTATTGCAAATTGAACTAATTTGGCAATTTTCTCACAATGGTTTTCTTTTCTGTACTCATACTCATTAGTATTAAATATGTCAGCTCCAAATTGATTACTCAGATAGCTTTTCATATTTATTATATCGCTAATTGAATTAACAAACACAGTATTATTAAATACGGTCTTAGCCCGTATATCCAATTTAGTCGTTTCTATACTCCACTTATCTGCAATAGCAGCATTCAGTAAGTCCGATAGGTTATAATACGAATTTTCTATTGCTTTACTATTTGTTACAAAGTTTAGATTCGCAATACTTTCTCTGAGTTGTTTTATCTGTTGATCCTTCTCAGCTATTGTTGTGAGCCGTTTTTCTTCTTCCTTTTTTAACTGCTCTAATTTTACAACTTCAGTTTGTATTGCATTTTTCTCCATTAATGGTTTCAATGCATCCGTATTCGCCGTAATATTTGCTGTTATAGCATCAATCAATTCGATATTTTTTTGAATTTTTTCTTTTATTTGCGCAGATGAAGATGTTATTATTTCAGCAAGTGACTTATTTAGTAGGTCCTTAAAACCTGTAAATACTCCATTAACAGCTTCATTTTCACTTGTAAATCTAATTGCGCTGCATATATCATTATTTATTTGATTAATAATGTAGTTCTCTAAACGACTATACTCTTCGTTTGTTTGTTCTAATGCTTTCTTTTTTACTTCTTGTGTTTGATTATCAGCTATTAGTTTATCATATAGCGTTTTTTCCTCAGGAGTCCAGCCTGCATTTTTAGTTAATTCGTTTATTTCTCCTATAATCCTGTCAATCTCATTCTCAATAGCTTTCTTATCTCCCAATTTAGTTCTCTCTTCTTTTGCAGTATTTAGTTGGGTATCTAATTTACCCCATTCAGTTATGGCAGATTCGATATTAGAGATTGCTTCTGTGATTATATTATTCGATTCTTCAAAAATAGCTTTAATACGTTCATCTTGCTTTATTAGATTCTCTATAAATTCGTTCAAAGAACGATAAGTCGTATTTTTATATTCCTGATTTCGAACAAGATTTTCTATATGCAATTGCGGTAAAAATTCTATTATACGAGCATCATCTTTTGTTCTCTTTCGGGTAGGATCATCTTTATAATATATCTCTATTGATGTATTTTTAATTACTTGTTCATAGTTCTTTATGTCTGTTTTATTGCCCATTTCTGAAGCTATCAAGTGAAGTAACAATGATTTTCCAGATGATTTACCTCCAATAATTGCATTGAGTCCACTGCTCAAACCAATCTCCTCACATGGAAATTTATCTTGCCCGGAAGTATCTACAAATTTAATTTTCTCAATGATATTATAGCCCTTCTTATCATCTGGATGGTCAATCTGAATTTTTACTCGATCTTCAGGCTCGCATATAATCTGTTTCAAACCGTCAAAGGTAGTGTCTGCTTTAATCCATGTATCGCAATAATAATTAGTCGATTGAATAATATCACCATTCTCATTGGTGTTTGCAGTATCTAAAAAAGAAAAATCATGAATATCTCCAGAATGGAGAAGCTTTTTATTTCCATATTCATTAAGCCATTTTTGGCAATTCAAGAAAGTTTCTCTTTGAGTCGCTGATAAAAAGGCATTAACTCTATTGTAAAGGTCTTCTTTTAACGGCTTTAGTTGATTGTTTTTTTCTAAATTAGACCATTCTTTATAGCCCAAAAATGTAAATGTTTTATTCTTCCATGTCTCACAATTTAACAACTCAAAAACTTTAGCCGTCGGTGGAACTAAATCACTAAATCCCTTTTGTAAATCATTGCCTCCTTCAGTTGTAAGATTATCAACAGATAACATTTTTGTTTTATGTTTATCTATAGAAGATATTGGAATTTGTGAAATAAATTCCTCTCGAATCTTCTTTATTTCCTCTTTTAAATTATCTTCATCAATATCAAAAAGGATATGTAAATTGATCTTTTGCAGTTTATTCTCGTTGCCACTTCCAAAGGTATCAATTCTAAACTCCAATATGGGAAAAATTTTATCAATATTAGAAAGCCTCCCCTTTTGTCGATACTCCATTACTTTTTCATATCCATCGATGAAATAATAGTCTGTAATGCCAATAACCTTTACATCTTTGGGTAATCGTTCAAGTGCATCTATAAATTTATCAAACGAACCAGTTCCGCCATAGTTTTGATAAATAGAATATGGCGTATGTATGTGCAAATCCCATTTACGCCACTCAGAGCCTTTATTGTATTTATGTTCCATCTTATCAGACATTTAAAAGGTTAATTTCGGTAATCCATTTACTATCTCCACCGTCTCCATGCTTAACGAAATAACAGAAAGCAATAAATCCAGAATATAGTGGGGATTATTGTGCTCCGTTGCCCAATCGTTGGGATTGTTGGTGATGCCGCTATCTTTATGGGTAGTGATGGCATAACGCTCCATGATCCATTCGATGGCACTTTTGCCATTTACTACGTATTCATAAGCTGTGGCCGGTATATTTTCAATCGTTATTTGGCTGTTGTATATAATTTTGCTTTTATCTGTTTTGGAGGGAAAGCGCATCTTTTCAACTTGATAATTGATTGTCTCAATCTCGCCTGATTGCATTGCTTTTTCTATTTCGCTCTGCGGAATGGTATTATAGGTCACAATGACTCCAGTTGCCGAAGGACGGTTCTCATAGTTCAAATGCAATTCCGCTAAGGTTCTTCCTGCTTTGCTGAAACTCCAAAAATCACGGGCTTCATCCACTAATGGAATACGGGGCAACATTTTTTTAAGGTCGGCGGCAAAGGATGTACGATATTCCGTGCTGTGCAGAATGCCGTAAACATAGTAAAAAATATCTTCTTTGCCCACATGTGGACCGTAGGCTTTGCGACAACGTTCTAAAATGAAATCGGAGATGGCATCACGACGAATATAATTATTCTGAATGGTATCCTCGGCATCATCAAATAAAGTTTTACTCTCAATTTTACGTTCCTCATAGTGATACATTGGGAAACATTGTCCATTGAACATTACTTGCAAATCAGGTATCGCATCAGTAATTAATGCAGAGAAATCTTTGCTCGCACCAATACCAGACAGGCATATTACTTTGTTTTCCGCTTCGGGATAAGGAAATAGCCTCTTATTCATATAAAGCATTGCATTAAAATCCTTGTCGAAATACAAATTGTTCTTACAGAATGGTCTGTAAAAACCTATTGTAAAATTTTCAGGATAATATTTATGCATCTTCCCTTTTTGTAGGTCTTCTTTTTGATTCCTATTCCAACTAAATTTTGTTGGATCTAAATTAATATATGAATCTATTGAAATGTTTTCACTTTTGTTTTTAGCTAGATGAAATGATGATACTTGTTCATTATAAAAATGAATCATCTTTTCCACTGTCAACATTGATTGTTTTTTAGAAAAATTATAAACCCAAGCGTCTCTTCCTGTGGCTAATCCCAATGAGTAAGTGGTAAACACTGATTTGGTGCTTAAATCAAATTTCTTTTCAGGAGCAAGCGGAATGAAATTTTCAAAAGCATCATTGCGCTGATTAAGCCAATCGCCATGTTTATTGGGGCTCAACTGTTGCCATTCTATATGTTCAATCGAACCGAATTTCCGGAGAATAGCCAATTTATCTTCACGACTCAGGTAATCGCCGATGTCGTGATAATATATTGTAGCAGGAGTTTCATCTGCTTTGGTTTTTTTTACAAGTAACGTTATAGCAATCGGTGTGCGAGAACCTGAACCGAAAATTTTACCACCTTCTCGTCTGGATAATTCACCGCTGGTGCGCTGATTTCCCCGCAAATTAAACACATAAATGGTAGAAAAATCCTTTTCCAAACATTTACGGAAACTATCCATGCCATTTCCATCTATCCAAGCTCCATTTGAGACAAAAGCTATAATACCACCGTTTTTCGGATCGAGACGGTCTGTGCTCCAGCGGAAAGCTTTTATGTAACTATCATAAAGAGCTTTAACCGATGTAGCACTGCTTCCTTTCGCATAAGTACTCGCAATTTTTGCATCCAACTTTGCATAACTTTGATTTTGTGCATTGTCGTTAGCCGACTTCTGCCCAATAGAGTATGGCGGATTACCCATAATAACACGCAGAGGAGCTTTCTTTTGCTCGATGACACGTTCCGAGTTTTGAGGGAACATTTCAGAAAACAGCTTCTCGCTTGCATCGCTTTCGCCCAATTGGAAAGTATCAGTGAGGCATATACCGTTGAACTCCTTGTATTCTGATTGGCCTTTCATTAGGTCGTGGAATGTATTTTCAATGTTTACGGCTGCAATATAGTATGCCAGCAATACAAGTTCGTTCGCATGTATTTCCTTGCTGTATTTATGTTCCAAGTTTTCGGTAGAGATTAATCCGCTTTGCAGTAATCGGGTGATGAAAGTTCCTGTTCCTGTAAAGGGATCAAGAATATGTATATTTTCATCTGATAAAGAGCGGTTGAACTCTTTCCGCAATACCGCATCCACCGAATGAATGATGAAATCGACTACCTCTACCGGAGTGTAAACAATACCTAGTCTCTCAACCATCTTCGGGAAAGCGGTTTTGAAAAACTTATCGTAGAGTTCAATGATTACCTTTTGCTTTCCTTCTGCATTGTCTATTTTATCCGCACGGGTACGAACCGAATCATAAAACTTTTCCAGTATTTCGGTATCTTTATTCACAACATCACTCTCGAGCAAATCCAGAATGGCTTGCATGGATTGAGAAATCGGATTGTTCTTTACGAACGAATATCCATCGAAAAGAGCTTCAAAAACCGGCTGGGTAATAATATGCTGTGAAAGCATCTCTATTGCTTCATCGTCAGTGATGAACGGATTTATGTTTTTATGCAATCCGTCCATAAACTGCTCAAAAGCCCAGCGATGTTCTTTATCGTGTTCAATCAATCGTTTGATGCGTTCGATATTGCGTTCTGCAATTTCTGCTACATCCTTTGCCCATTGTTCCCAATAGCGTTTATCGCCTACTTTCTGAACCATTCGGGCAAAAAGGATACTTTGCAATTGCTTGAACTGAATGGTCAGTTGCCGATTTAATTCGGAGCCTTTTTCTGAAGAATATTCTTCCTTATTACTGCTACCGGTATAATCGGGGCGACCTACAACAATCTGTTCGGGCTTCTTTCGGTTCAGTTCCAGTTTATTGACTGTGGCATTGAAACGGTCATCGTGAGCACGCAAGGCATTCAATACCGTCCAGACTACCGCATAACGAGCATTGTCGTTCAATGCTTTTTCTGGATCAACATCGGCAGGCACTACCACCGGAATAATGATATATCCGTATTTCTTTCCCGGCGATTTTCGCATTACACGTCCTACCGATTGGACGACATCGACTTGCGAATTTCGTGCCGACAAAAACAAGACCGCATCAAGAGATGGAACGTCTACTCCTTCACTCAAACAGCGAACATTCGTCAATACACGGCACTCCTTTTCATCTTCAGGCACACTTTTAAGCCACGACAGTTTTTCTTGGCGTATAGTAGCCGCCATTGTTCCGTCAATATGATCGGAGGCGACAGCTACAATCTTATCTTTTTGCTCTTCGGATAACTCCGAATAATAAGATTCCAGAGTTGAATTAAACGTATTTGTTATCTTTTTTGAAGCCTGTATATTTGGGCAGAAAGCTACCGCACGCTTCATAGGTTCAGGATCACTGTCTTTTATGATACCGGCATCCCCTAAAATCTGTTTGGAAAGCGCATTGATACAACCTATCAGCTTTGATACATCATCCGATGATATTTCATTCTCAGGATTAGCTACCATTTTCTGAACGGCAACAGGCATATCATTTTCACTGACAGTCAAGATCAGTACTTTATAATCAGACAGCATTCCCTTATTGACAGCTTCGCCAAATCCGATACGATAAATTTCTCCTCCATAAATACGCTCATCATCCATAGAACAGAGAATGGCATCTCCTTGTGCGGCTTTGGATTTGCTGTCATCGCTATACAGGCGAGGTGTTGCGGTCATATACAATCTTTTCTTTGCTTCTATAAAATCATTGTTATGAACCTTAACAAAGGCAGACTCATCTTCTTTTGCCAATGTAACGCCGGTGGTTCTGTGGGCTTCATCGCAAACAATTAAATCAAATATAGCTTTATCTCCAATTTCCTGCTTGTAGGCTTTCTGCGCTTTTGCAATAACCTCGATAGATTGATAAGTAGAGAAGACAACAGTCATTCCACAATCGTTTTGCGAATTGCTTTTGAGTTGGCAGATAATAGATTCGACATCGGTTGAAGCAGGTAAAGCCAAATCCACCGTGCTGTATCCATCCAGATCTTCGCTTTTGGTTTTCTGCTTTGAAACTTCAGCATCCGAACAAATACATATTGCTTTTATCGGTTCGTCGGCTTCAGCATACCACTCCTCTAATGTTTGCCCGAGTAAAGCGATAGACGGCACTAAAAATAGGATAAATCCCTTCCCATTTGTTTCATTTTCTGCAATTCTTAGCGATGTAAATGTTTTGCCTGTTCCGCAAGCCATGATTAGCTTTCCCCTGTCATTATCCTTAAAATAATGATGAGCTTCAGTTAATGCTGTTTTTTGATGAGGGAAAAGTTCTTTCTTGACCAATCGGGATGCTTCACCCGATAATCCTTCTTCCAACTTACACCAATCGACAGGAGCACTTTCCAGATGGAATAAACCGATACGGGAAACTGCCGGTTGCTGGTTACGGATGGCCTCTTCGGCATTGATACCCCAATTATTGGTAGTAGAAATCCAAAGACGATGAGCAAAGGTAGAAGTATTGCCCGATTCATCCGTAAACCTTCTGCTCGATGTGGAAAGAAACGAATCCACCGCTGGTTTATCTATTGTTGCATTTTCTGCATAACACTTACATTGAATAGCCCAATAATCCCCATTATGCGTATAAGCAACCAAATCTACTCCGGTATCCTTACCACCAAAATCCTTACGAAATGGAAATTCGTTCCAAAGCCAAACCTTTGAAAAAAAGGTAGCATATTTAGGGTCGGTCTGCAAGTATGCTTGCATTAATTTCTCAAACTTATCTCCTTTATCTCTCTCTGAGAAAGCATATTTGCGGAATTTATCAAGTATATTTTTGAATGTCATAAATTATTTGCTTTTATTTATCAATTCACGTCTATCAACATTCAGGAGAATCGCTATCTTATCAAGAACCTCCAATGATGGCTGTATCTTGTTAGAACACCATTTAGAAACAGTAGAAGGGTCTTTACTTAACTGCTCGGATAACCATTTCCCTGTCTTTCCTTGTTCTACAAGAACTACTTTAAGCCGGTTGATTTGATTTTGTTTCATAATACTTCATATTGGTATTTACTGCAAATATATTGAAAAAGAAGATTAGTAGCATTATTATCAAAAACAATTATTTCACACCCTTATCCAATTTTTTACAATCGCCCGACTTCGGAGGGCGATTGCTCCCTGCAAGGGCAAGGTGCGGCGAGTAACTTGCTGCCTTTTGAGTTACTCAAAAGACACCTTGCTGCTTTCGTTTGAAAGCAAAAATCCGCCTTTACGACGGATTAATAAGTTAGCAGATTTGCAATCGGCACAGTATATCCAATGAATACACTGTACCGATTACACAGCTATGAATTAGCAGAAGTAAAGATTATAACTTCTTCCACAATTCAAAACTCTCATCGTAATGGTCGAGATGTTGCCGGGCTATATTCTCTAAAAATCCCGATACGCTCATCTTACGTTCTCCGAATCTGCGGACAATCCGGTCAATCCGGTCACGGGTGTCACGACTGACAAATACGGGCTGTCGGTCGATTATCTTAGGAGCGGTCATAAACAATTCCCGATACTCACCGAAGGATGCCTTGCGTTGCTTGGTTGAGGTACGGCAAGGCGGTTCACATAGTGTAGTCGGTACAGCGGATACAGTCTGTGGTAATTGCTCGTCAGGCAAGATTAGTTTATCCTGTTGAGCTTGGTCACTTGAAAAAGGTTGTTCATCTGGGGCAGGTGATGAAACAGCTACGCTATCTTCTGTTTGTAGACTAAGCCTTTCCAAATAGCTTCTTCCTGCCCGGCGATCGTTATCGGAAGTCGAACTTCCTCCCTGAATCATTTCTTTTAAGACTTGGTTCATTTCTTCATTCGTTGTTTTCTCTTTCATTACAAATATGGTTTTAAAAATGAATACTGCTGTTCAGAACTGAGTGCATACACTCGGTTTACAGAACACTGCAAAGAAAGCGATTCTCTTTTGTATAAAACACATAATCAGTCGATTGTGTGTTTTATACTTAGTTGTTCATCGTATTGCCCTTTTCATGGATTCCGAATCGGTGCAGCTTTCCGAATTATGCCGATGGTCTGTTTCCGGTCTGTGTTTCACGAATGGTTAATGTGTACAGTGGTGAGACTAAACTGACTTGAACGCCAAACACTTCAATTCGGACGACACAAGCTGCCAGACCTTTGAAGTCCATTGAGATACGAAAAAACTATTCTTTCTTTGCTGACGAAACAGAAAATCAATAATTAAAAACAATCGAATTATGGAAATAGTAATCATTGAATCCCACACATGGGAGATGATGATGGCAAGGTTTGAAACCTTTGCCGAGAGAGTGGAACAACTTTGCCGGTGTAATGGCGATAAGGCTATGCAGAAATGGCTAGATAATCAGGAAGTATGCGGGATATTGAATATCTCGAAGCGGACGCTTCAAACATACCGGGATAACGGTACACTGCCTTTCTGCCAGATCGGGCACAAGATGTACTACCGTCCGCAGGATGTAGAGCAAGTAATCAACAAAACAAAAGCAGGAATATCATGAGTGAATTTATCGACAGTAAAAACGAGCGTGTAACCCGCTTCTGCCAACTTTTAGACAGGATGACAAACGGCATTCAGCACTTAGTTGCCAACCACAAGCCAACACTGAACGGGGAGCATTATCTGACAGACAGTGAAGTATTTGCCAAACTCAAAGTAAGCCGCAGGACTTTACAGGAGTGGAGAAATAACGGGCAGATAGCCTATATTCAGTTGGGTGGTAAGATTCTCTATGCGGAATCGGCTATTCAGGCGATGCTGGAAAAATTTTATGTCAAGGCGTGGGAATAATCAATTATGAGGATTTGAGGTGAGGGAGTTGAGTTGCCCACGCCGTTAAACGATAAAAGCACATCTTCTTTCGGATGTGCTTTTATCGTTATTGGAACTATGCGTCATTATCGGGTCGGTCGTTTTCGTTGCAGGGGCTTCATCTGTTTCGGGAAAGGGAACAGACAAGTTTTACGGCTTAAATACGACCCAAAGGGTGGAGATTTCAGCCGTAACCCGAAGGGCTTGAACTTGACGGTTCACTATCACGGAACAATCTTTGCCCCTGCAACGGAAATGACTGCCCCGATTTACAATAATTCATTATAGACGTACCTGTCGTACTGATTTAAAGACTTCAATAAGTGTGTCGTATTAGTTCAGTGTTTTATTCCTCCTGCTATTTACGGAAATAAATATTTGATGACTTATATCACACTCCTTATCAATCACTTTCTTTAATATCCACTGCCGGAAAATTTCTGCCTGCCATGAATGAATCCGAAAAACAAGAGCCATAACCATATCCAAGCCGAAGTAGTCCGGCAAAAGGTTGTTACCAACCAATGTTACGCCATTGGTCGTATCCCCCATCACAACTTTTGATTTTATGATAGCTTGTATGTTGGATTTTACGGTAGGTACCATTACTCCGAGAAGTTCGGCTATCTCAAAATCACGCATCTGTACATTGACAGGAACGGATACATTGCCGTTCTCGCTAATCGTTATTATTCCTTTTCGTTCAGTTTTCATGCCTGTTACCTTTTTAATTGTTTGGGTGATTTCACATTACGCACCTCTACGGGCATCTGTTTATCCTCGTAGATTTTGAATTTATCTGCCATGTTACCGGAAAGCAATTTCATGTCCTCATTGACTTTCTGATTCGTGAGTTTGGCATAAAGTTGAGTGGTTTTAATACCCAATTGTCCCATCATACGGCTTACGGTTTCCAATGGAACTCCCTGTGACAGAGTTATAAGCGTTCCGAAATTATGACGCGCCATGTGAAAAGTTATGTTCCGTTTGATGCCACAGATTTTCGCAATCTTTTTCAGGTTTCCATTGGTTTTGCTGCAACTGAGTATCACGAACATTTTTCCGTTCTTATTCAGTCCCCGATATTTTTCAATAATCTGCAAGGGTAGTTCAAGCAATGGAACATGAAACTCCGTACCGGTTTTTCTGCGTTTGGAGTGAATCCACCATACACCGTCTTCGGCTTGCATGAGGTTATTGTAAGTCAGATTCCGTATGTCACTGAAAGCGATGCCCGTAAAAACAGAAAACAGGAACATATCCCGCACCAGATAACGGTTGGGGCTATCCAGCGGTGTAGTCATTATCTTGTTTAGTTCCTGTCCGGTAATGGACTTGGGTTGCAGCGGCTCACCTTCCAATGAGAACCCGATGAACGGATTGCGGGTGATTATTCCATCGTTAAGGGCTCGCTTGACTATTATCTTCAAATGCCCGACAATGCCGATTATGGTATTGGGCTTGAATTTCAGTTGTACACGCAGGTAGAAATCGAAGGCTTCGATAAAGGAATAGTCCAATGCCTGAAAGGAAATGTCGCTCAAATTGTACTTTGTACGCAAGAACCGTTTCACATGGTTGAACGATATGCCATAGCGTTTGTAACTTTCCAACGTTATGTTCACACCGACTCTTGCAGCAAGCATCTTGTCATACTTGTCGCAATAGCCAATCAGTGTTTCCTGCCCGGAAGCGATGCCCTGAAAGGCGTTTTTTACTTCTTCTGCCGACACTTTTTCTTTTTTCGCCAGCAAACCTTTGCAGTGGCTGTGGATGGACAGGGTGGTTTGGTCAAGTGCCCGGTTCAATTCGGTGGCAGCTTTGCTTTTTCCTGTTGCCCGTGCCGACTTGGTATCACAAAGGGATACTTGTACGCTACATTTGGCACTGAACTGCACCATGGATTTCCCGATGGTGATGCGTCCCATGATCGGGGCACTGCCAATGTACTTTTAGCTCTTGGCTCATAATCATTAATTTTTGAGTGTAAAATTAAGTTCTTATGAGCTAAAGGATGGAATGCAAAACAAGGTGGTTCGGTGAATATAATTCTGTTCAGACACTATTTTCACCGGAATTAGGATTCATCAGGTACGAATACCACAAATCTTTACCTAAGCCGATGTAAACAGGCTGTTTCCGAATGGTTGCCTCCGACGTTTCGTTCTCCAAAACAGGTAACGGATTCGTAACGGAAAGTCTGCATAAAACCACTATATTCTGCATTTTTACTACTTGGCAATGAAGAGAAGAGTAACGCATATTACACCGTTAATCAACGAGTTTCGCCGTTTGTTCCGTTTTTGCTTTTTAGGGGTACAATCTAGTAACGAGTAAACATCTACATCTCTCTTTTTCTGTGATTTTATTCAGATACAACTGTAGTATGATCGAGAGTGAAAAGACAGCTGTTTTACCTGTTCCAGTTTGTGCCAATCCCTAGATATCACGATTGTCAAGGGCAGGAGTGATAAACTGTTGTTGTATTGGTGTAGGAGTTGTATATCCCTTAACAGGCTCAATAACATTTAAAGAATTAAATATTATTGAGCCTATATTAAACTGTTACAAACAGTATTTCTTATGAAGTTTTACCATTTTATAATCAATGAAACAGCATTAATTGAAAGAAGTACCAATTGTCTTATGTCAATTGATAGCCTGAGTTATAACCAGTTCTGTCTTTTTAAAAAGTTCAGAAAAGGGCATATCTTTTACGGGGACAGGATCATGAATTATAAATTCGAGTTTATTCCCTATACCCAGAGGGAAAGAACCCCATCTCGTCATTTTCCACGAGTTATTGATTGTTACAGGCACAACATATGCGGAAGGTGCATATTTGCAAAGAATTTTCAAACCATTTTCAGCAAATGGCCGTGGCTTGCCTGTTTTACTTCTCGTTCCTTCGGGAAATATTACTGCCGAGCGTTTATTCGTCTCTATATACTGGGCCATTTCACGGATGGCGGACAGAGATTGTTTCGCATCTTTCCTATTAATAAGCACCGATCCACCATGATTCAGATTGTACGAAATGCTTGGAATACCTTTACCTAATTCAATCTTGCTGATAAACTTAGGATGCGCTTTTCGCATATACCACCCAATTGTAATGATATCATAGAGGCTTTGATGATTAGATGCTATAATCAGGGGTGTATCCGCCGGGAGTTTCTCCAATCCTTTTATTTTATACCTTATTCCCAAAATATATGTATTGGCTACAAGAAAGAAATACAATACATCCACACTTCTTTTGTGTGCATTATATCCAAATAAATTAAAACACACCCATTGAATCGCATGAAAGATAACCAATGTACATCCAAACAACAGATAATAAATAGTAGAAAGAGGATATGCAATTAATTTCCGCATCTATACTCCTCCTTCCAACTTAGCATTCAAAAATTCAGCTTTCAAATTGGAAATAACTTCTTTTACACTTGATATTTTCTCAGACAAATGTACATTAATTCCTGTAAATGCATAGCCTTTTTTCATATTGCCTCTTGCAGCCTGATAGAGGCATTGAACAATACAATAAGGACTCTTCGTGTAGTCACACGTCTTAATACAATGGAAAGGACAATTCTTGGGTGTTTCATTACCTTTTTCCACACTTTGGATAAATTCGCCATCGATAGCTCTTCCCGGCATTCCTACCGGACTTTGTATAATCTTTATATCTTCCTTTTTTGCGTTTATAAAGACATTTTTAAATGTATCGGAAGCATCACATTCATTGGTGGTAACAAATAGAGTCCCCATTTGAACACCCGAAGCACCCATTTCGATAAAATGAAGTATATCTTTTCCCGAAGAAATTCCTCCGGCGGCAATTACAGGTATCTTTTTTTCATCTTTATATGAATTAGCTATACTCACTACTTCGGGAATAAGGTGCTCTAAAGAATATTGTTCATCTTCAAGCTGATTTACCTTAAACCCTAAATGTCCTCCGGCTTTAGGTCCTTCTACAACAATGGCGTCGGGTAAATAGCCATAATTATTTTTCCATTTGTCGCATATGATCTTGGCGGCGCGTGAGGAGGAAACGATAGGAACCAATTTTGTTTTACTGTTGCCAGCCAGGAAAGAGGGTAAATCGAAAGGAAGACCTGCACCTGCAAATATTACATCTACTTTTTCGGCAATCGAGGTTTTTACCATGTCGGCATAGTTAGTAAGGGCAACCATGATATTTACGCCAATTATGCCCTTGCTCTTCTCTCTGGCTTTTTGTATTTCTTCTTTCAGTCCAGAAATACACTTACTTAAATAATCCCCATGCGATTTATGATAGATCAGCCCCAATCCGGCACATGATATGACACCTATGCCACCTTCATTAGCGACAGCCGAAGCTAATCCTGACAGGGAAACGCCTACCCCCATCCCACCTTGAATAACGGGAAGTTTAACTTCCAAATTTCCTATAAAAAATGATTTCATTCCATTTATAAAAATATGTCACGATATTGCTTTACACACCTTCGCAACTTGTTAATACTATAAACAAGTAAGCCGATTTTGATATCGATTTTAACGATGGGAAGTTCCGCCAAGCAGTAGCGGAGCAAGACATTGAGAAGAAAGATACAATATAAACTCGATTGTTCAGTATGCAAAGATACGAAATTAATTGAGGTCTATTGCATATTTTATTTCAGGATTATACCCACTTCCTGTAATAAGGATTATAGAACTAATTTAAATCCAGTGTTGCTTCGATGAACTTATCCATATCATCGAAAAGCTTTATCGGGCTAGCACGAGCATATGCAGATTTGGTCGATGCCAAGAAACGGGAATCCGACAATAAGACATTATTCACATAACATTCAAACTGACCTCGTCCAATAAAGTAAAAATCATACATCATAAGTACGATTTCATAATAATATCTAAGAGTAACTATTAGTACGAGGTCTTTACATATCAACAGTATATCTTTGAATTGTTATCATTACAAATAAATAAAGCTATATAGTATGATCAATAATTGTGAAAAGAGAATACTCTATTGGGGTCTGCCACATGTTGTTTTTTTAGCCATAGCGTCTATTACAGCCCTCCAAGTAAGCTATGATTTCAGCGATGACAGTTTTGTTAAAGTTACAGTTTTTATCATCAGCTTTATCTTATTAAGTTTTTCCTATATCATTGTGCAAAACATGATATATTACCTTTTTACCATTATATGCTCCATATGGAAACGCAATAATAAAAGTCTGTCATCAAACCTAATGACAAAACAATCACCCTCAAAAACTGTCTTCCAGTTCATTTCACAAGAAAATATACAAAAAGCCAACGATGCAAAATCCAAGTTGACGAAGAAGGAAAGGGAAGAAAAGCTCAAAATCTTTATTGAATATACAATAAAAAAGATGTCCTCACACATGGATTCGGTTAATTTTGAAAAACTATGCAACAACATACGACTCTATATACAGAACGAAAAACCGATCACAATGGAACCGGTAGTAACCAACGGAGAATTAAACAGCCTTGATTTACGCCATTTTGGTTGGAACATTGGCACACGCCTTGGTTACAAAGGTGACAGCAAAGCATATTTCATAAAAAATGTATTCCAAGAAGAACTAAAACATCTGTCATTATCCACACTACAACAAACTCTGAGACAAGATGGCAAATGCTCCATCAAAATCAATATACCTAAAGCTGATAGTTTCCAGTTCAAAGAAGATTAAACAAAAAGTTCTGCCTAAAGTAGAACTTTCTACAGTTCACTAATCATTTTTCATTTATTTTATGTAACCTAAGAGAAGAACACAGTCAATACCAGTCAATTATCATTCACTTATCAGTATCAATGCGTTGCTCTGTACTAAATCATCGATTTTCTTTGTATTGTTTAAAATTAATAAAATAATGGACGAAATTAGCTTTAATGACATGCCAAGGGTCATATCCCTTATTTATTCAAAATTAGAAGAGTTGGAAAAGCTCATTCTTGCAAACAATGCACAACAGGATCCTAAAGTAAATGACCATGTTTTAATGAATACCGATGAAGCATGCAATTTTTTAATGATGCCCAAGCCTACACTCTACGCGAAATTAGTTGACGGTAGTATCCCTTCCATTAAGCAAGGGAAACGCTATTATCTTTATAAGGACGAACTCGTTCAGTGGTTAGAGACCGGACGTAAAAGTTCACGTATTCAACAAGCAGAAGAACTACGCCAAGAGATACTCTCAAATCACAAGCGTAAGTCCAAACCCATAAAATTCTGAATGATTCCACAATCTTCAAATGCAAAAATATGATTAAATCACTAATTTCCTTCTCCATTATGCCACAACTACATTGTGTTATTTGGTTGGCATGTGCCACATTACCAGATATTCCATGGTACTTAAAGTTTTATATCATCCCCCTTGTATCTATTAGCTTCATAATTTTCCTCACTATTCTCAGAATCAATGAGGCACGTAAAAAAATCATTGACGAATACTGTCTGTTAATAGAGAATCACACCAATGATATGACATGGTTATACAATGAACTCTATGAATTATCAAAGAAACACAATTCTACTGTATTCAACAAAGTTCATAAAGCCAAATCTGAAATTTTAAAAACTTATCTTGAAACCCATCAAGCAGTAGAAAAAGTAATATCCCCACCAACCCAAAACATCTCTAGCCTTCATCGTATAGAACAAGCTAAATCTAAAGTAGCACTTAAAGACCATATAAACCAGTACAACAAAGAGTTATACAACAAAGTATGGTTATTCCTCGATGGCTATATAACATCAACCCTCACTCCCTTCTATACAGAAAATGACATCAACATAATAAAACACAGTACATTCGAGTTCTTCATCAATGATCAGAGAAGCATCTCACTTACCAATCGTGTAGCAATTCCGGAATACCTGTCCATGCAAGATATTGCCCATTTTTTTCATAATCTTTCAGAACTCATGAGCTATTACAAAAAGCTAAAACAGATAGATTACTTCAAATACATCACGTACTTTATGAACTTGAAAGATTATGATTCACAATCCCTCTATGGCAACTCCACCCGAATATCCGGTTCTTCCATCATTCCTTTATACAGAATTGCGGACAGCAACAACCCAATATCGGAGTTCGTAAAAAAGATTAAGAAAGAAATGCCACATAATCAAAGAATTATTTCATAGAACAAGTTCCACATGACAAAGCAGGCGTTTCAGTCATATAGGAACCACAATATTAAGGCATCTTAATTAATTGAAGATTTAATGATGATGAATTATCATCACTAAATCTTTGCATTTCTTTGCTGCATAAACCAATATGTAGTAAAATGATAAACATTGAAAAATTCGGGAAGGTCACCCACGACAATTTACCACAAGCAGTAGAACATCTGATCAATATGATGTCCGTTCAAGTGGAACAGCAAATCGAGAGTGATTCATCACCCTACCTAGACAGTGATGACGAAATCGATATCAAACAAGCAAGCGTTCTTCTTAAGAAAAGTCAAAGTACCATCTATCGTTATACATGTAACAGAACCATTCCATTCTATAAAATCGGGAACAGGTTGCGTTTCAGTAAAACTGAGTTGCTAGAATGGAAAAAGTTCCAAAATACCCAAGACATGGGCGACAAAGGTATATAAGCCATTAAATATACTGGACCAACAACAATAGATAGGAAAAAAATGAAAAGAGATCCAATAACAGAGAACGCTCCTGTTACGCCTCAAGACATTATTGCGGAAGCAAGATTCATGAAAGATGACTTTCAACTGGGAGAGTTTCCGATTGAAGCATTTTCAAACAGGACCAGACAATTTATATTGTCTATTCACAAGCATCTACGGTTCAAGAAGGACTATCTCGGAATCAATATACTTTGTGCCATCGGTGTGGCCATGGGTAAACGTTTCCGGATTGAAATAAACAACACCTTCCATGACTACCCGGGACTGTTTTATGTAATGGTAGGCTACCCTTCCATAGGAAAGACACCTCCTACGCGTCTTATACTAAAGCCCTTATTACTACACAATCGCGAAGTAGCTCTACAATACAATCAAGAGTTGGAAGCCTTCTATCAGAAGCTTGAAAAATATGAAAATACTAAAGACAAAGAAGGGCTGGAAAAGCCCAAGCCACCTCGAAAATCATATTTCATCACACAGGATTACACATTAGAATGGCTGGTCTATGCCCTCGAATGTTCCAAAAATGGAATGCTTCTATACCAGGACGAGATTACCAGATGGACAAAAAACTCCATGCGCTATTCCAAAGGAATGGACGAGAGTACCTTTTGGAATGAGAGATACAATCACAGCGATATCATCTACAATCGTAAAGGTGAGGATTTCAATATTGTTGTGACAGAACCTCTGATTTCCGTTATCGGAGGTACACAGATAGAACAGCTCAAACACCTGATTGATGGTGATAAGACAGAAAACGGTTTCATGTCCCGGCTATTGTTCGCCTATCCGCTTGACCAAAAATTGGAATTGGCAGACGATGACGATGTACCCGAACAAGAGTTAAACTGGTGGAATTCCTTTGTTGAAGAAATTCTCAATCTAAAAACCATGTACGATAGCAAAGAAACCAATGTCATTCCTAAAAATCTGAAACTATCTAAAGAGGCCAAAACCAAATTCATGGAGTGGAAACAGAATAACATAGACATGATTAATGAAATGAACGGAAACGGCAATGGTATACTGGCAAGCTATTTCGGAAAACTCAGTACCGCCTTGGGCAGACTATGCCTCATTATACAAACAGAACGATGGAGAAACGGAGAAGCGGAAATGAAGCAGATAGATTTAGTGAGCGTGCAAAGAGCTATTCTCCTGATTGAATACTTCAGGAAGGTTTTCTACAGAATCTATTTCTATTTCTTTGTAGACAACGACATCCATCTCACAGAACTGGAAAGAAATGTATATGCAGCCCTACCAGAAGAATTTGAGACTAAAATTGGCAAAGAGATCGCTATACAGAACGGTATGCCAGCACGGACATTTGACAGATTCATCGGAGATAGTCAGCGTTCTGAACGGCTTTTCAGCAAGCAGAAACATGGTATTTACAAAAAGATGTATAATTTATAAATGAATCATGGCGAAATTGGCAATTCTGGCAATTTCCGCAAAATACCTACAAAATCATGAACATATACAGATTCGTATTAGAAAGATATGACCGGTCCAAAAAGAACAGATACACCTGCCCTTGTTGTGGTCACAAGAGAGAGTTCACCCGTTACATTGACTTAATGGGCACATTCATTTTTCCCGAGTATGTAGGAAAATGTAACAGAGCCAACAATTGCGCCTACCACTATCCACCTGCCATTTTCTTTAGGGACAACCCTGAAGCACTAAAGGATCTGATGAACACAGGCAATGGTTCTGGCAATCATCCGGTTCCCCTCGTTCCTCGTCTGATGCAGCCCATACAAGCCAGCTGCATCGAAAAAAGAATTATGCAAATTTCATGTGCCAACAAATGGTATAACCAGAACAATCTCTTCCTTTTCCTCCGTAATAAAATCGGAAAAGAAACAATAACCAGCCTGTTTCGGGAATACAATGTCGGTACCTCTAAAAAATGGCAAGGAGCGGCAACTGTCTTTTGGCAAGTCACTCTCAATGGGGAGATACGTACAGCTAAAATCATGCTCTACAACAAAACCAACGGACATCGCGTCAAGGAAGGGTATAGTAGAATTGTCTGGGCTCATACCGAACTGGGCTATACAGAATTCCATTTAAAGCAGTGCTTCTTCGGTGAACACCTACTAAATCTATACCCCAACAAAACTGTAGGTATTGTCGAAAGTGAAAAATCTGCAATCGTAAGTGCGGCATATATGCAAGACTTCGTCTGGATAGCCTGCGGTGGTAAGAATGGTTGCTTGAACTCAAGATATCATATTCTTCGCGAAAGAAGAATATGCCTGTTCCCGGACTCAAAAGCTTACGACACATGGTATCTCTTTTATATGAAGCTCAAAGCGGAAAACTACTCCATCAGTATCTCAAACCTATTGGAGCGAAAAACTAGTGATGAACAATGGAACGCTGGCATCGATATTGCAGATATCCTTCTTCAGCAATCCCTGCAAGAGGCGACACTCAAGAATTTCCTCCAAAGCACCCCTTCCCTACAATTGCTCATTGACACCTTCAGTCTGGAGGTAAGCGGCAACCTAGAATAATTTTCACAAAAAACATTTTAATCATGCCTCTGTTCCAAACAGTAAAAGCTCTTTTCACAGCAGATTCATACATAAAACAAGGCTGCAAAATCTCGATTATATGATTAATTTATATTCACAATAGTTATAGAAAAAGCCTTTGATACATAATCCTTTTTTCGTATATTTGTATAGAAATCAACAATATAATTATGCAACTAAACAAGATTAATAAAGAACAAAGAAGAGCAGTCACCTACCTTGGAAAACACTTACTATTACTTGCTGGAGCAGGAACAGGAAAAACTACTACCATTGTATCAAGAGCTGCATGGCTGATTGAAAACGGTATTTCTCCGGCACGCATCAAAATAATTTCCTTTACAAAAAAATCAGCAAGTGAAATAGCTTTGAGGGCAGAAAAGCTACTGATAGGCTCTGGTATAAAGAAATCACCACAAGGTGCAACATTTCACGGATGGTGTCTCGAAATAATACGCTCTAATCCTTCCTTTTTCGACATGAGTAGATGGACGGTCATCGACGTTGATGATCAAGAAGTCATCATGAAACATATTCTTGACAAATACACGCCTCAACTACCCTATGACATCAAAGCCTCAGACATACTATCTATACGATCTTATCAGCTGAATACAGAGCGCGGAATGCACGATGCAATATACAAGACATTGCATAATAATCAACAGAAGGCGGAAGTGTTAATAAACGATATTGACAAGATTGAGAACATTATCCAATCCTATGAGGAATATAAAAAGACACATTCCTATATGGATTACGACGACATCCTTACCATAGTGGTTACCACTCTAAATCAATGCCAAGAACTGCGTTCTAGAGTGACTTCAATGTATGAGCATATTTTGGTGGATGAGATGCAAGATACCAATCCGCTTCAATGGAAGTTACTTGAGATTTTCATGCCTTCATGCCATTTGTTCTGTGTCGGTGACGATGCACAGTCCATCTACAATTTCCGAGGAGCAGATTTCAATTCAATACATTCGTTCACCCAGCGTGTACCCGATTCAGTTGTGATGAAACTGGTCAGGAACTACCGAAGTTCACAAGCCATTCTGAACGTATCCAACCAGCTGCTAGAGTTATCGCCTTTGCAATACGACAAAAAATTAATCGCAACACGAAAAGCTGGAAAGAACCCTCTCCTTGTATTTGTCAATAACAAAAAAGAAGAAGCTATCTTCATAAAAAATGAAATTTTAAAGCATATTGATGCAGGTATAAAATATTCAGAACATATGGTACTAGCTAGAAATGCCTATCAGGCAAAACAAGTCGAAGCAACATTCCTAGCCAACCAGATACCATATGTCATGTTTGGCGGCATATCCTTGATGAAGTCGGCACATATCAGAGATATCATGTCCGTTTTGCGAATCATCGTAAACCCAGAGGATGAACTCGCATGGATGCGCTACCTCTGCCTGTGGCCGGGTATCGGCAAAGTCAAGGTCAGAAGAGCGATAGAGGAAATGACTACGCGAAAGAGTGCGTTGGAAAAAGCGGAAGCCATCATGAAAATAGAGGCATTTGCACTACCAGCAAAGGTGATAAAAGATGCCTTACTCCAGACTGCTAGCCCGTCATCATGCGTAGACGGCATCATAAAGACGATGAGCGGCACGCTCAAAGACAAATACGCCAAGGATTGGGAACGCAGGACGAAGGATTTTGCAGCATTAATTGATGTCGCATCGAACTCTAGATCCGTCAACGGATTCATCAACGATTACCTACTCGACTCCAACATAGACTGTACTGCATCTTTGAACGATACAGTTGTTATCTCCACCATTCATTCCGCTAAAGGGTTGGAAGCTGATTATTGCTATGTCATTGACATGACTATTGGAAACTATCCTGGGCACATCGCTGTAAAAAACGGAATTGACGCCATCGAAGAAGAACGGAGATGCCTGTATGTGGCGCTCACCAGAGCTAAGAAACAACTTGCAGTCATAACAGAATATAACACATGGATGATTACTAACCCGTTCCGCCCGAAAACTACAGCCATGCAAGTAGGAGACTCCTATGTCTCCATCCATCCAACACCTAATAACCCACCGTTCAAGACTGCAAGGATTGCGTCCATAAACGGAACTGATATCAGCTACCATGTCGGAGGTAAAACCATATACAGCACTCTTGCTGAATTCTCTAGTTTGTACAAGGTCAGAGAAGATAAATTTCCGGGATTGGCTATCCCCTATTTTTTCTTCTCGCAAATGCCCACCGAGTTGTTCGACTGCATCTCAGGTGACAGCCAAGTCCCTCCTGAAGTCAAAATGACAATAACTAAATCTAAATTCAAGTTTTTCTGATCAAGAAGATAGCAAACTCTTTCCCCTTAAGAATGACTACTACTAAATAAATGTGATAAGCATTCTGTATAGCGCAAACGAAGCAAGCTCCTACTGCTCTAGCACTGTATATTATCTACATGCCTGATGTCAGCTATGCATCGTTCCTAATACCCTAATATTCGAGTATGAACCAATAAGCCATAAAACCATATTGGAAATGAAGATGTCCCATGATAAATAGCACTAATAATTAAAACACTGTAAAATTCAATACCGGACACAAGTGAAGTACAATAAATAAAAACACCTTAATGTATGATATTATAAATATCATTAAAGCACCTGCAATCAATATTATATTAAAATTCATAATTCATACTTTTACTAAGAGAAATAGTATTCAAAGAATACAAAATCCTACATTTATCATTATCAATCAAATAAAATATGAATCTTATTATTTATATACAATACGTTGCCAACACATTTAAATTTGTCAAAAGACAGCCTACACCTCTTCAAGGTATTCAATACTATCCATTAAATGCTTTGTTGATAATAGGTATAAAAGTAGGGAATCCCTGTACTCACCTTACAAACTATAAGGAATATCACCTAATGGGAAGCTATTTTCCTTAACTAATCCCCCTATATACACTACAAAAATATCAATCTGCATACACAGAAAAAAATCAATAATTTTTATAGAAACGATGATAAAAAAGGATATGATGATTACATTGAAAAGAGCAAAATTTGAAAGTATTGCCAAACTAACAATGCCAGAATTCTTCGATACGAAAAGTGTAATAGAAATAGAACATCTTGAAGAATGGGAAAAATACGCATATCATCTTGATGTGCCATTAACGTTAAATCAAGTTTTGGATATTTTAGAAGAACAAACCGATATGCTTATTTTATATAACTTCTCCCCTTCCAAAACTGACTTATCCCCCTGTACCTGCTGTAGTATTTCTAATCCTGAAATGGAACGCATGGTGAGGATTTCAGCAACAACGGGCAAACAAGGGCTTTGTGATACAATTTACTTAACCATTTTTAGTTCATTAGAAATTATGTTTAGCGAAATATCAAATGAAAAAAAACGAATGATAGAACGTTTCAATTTCGATTTTGAAGATACCTATCATGTTTTTCTAACATTGATATCATGAAAGCTGCCTTCTCAAAATGATTTGTATAACAGTTAAACCAGAATACAAGTATGAATATTGATATTTATAAGGAATTAATAAAACTTATCAACAATCATTGCCAATGGGCTATCGTAGTAAACAACCTGTATCCAAATAAAGAGTATCAATATAGCAGATATAATAAAAAGAAGCCAAAGGCCCTTTACATCAAATTCCGGATAGGTAGCCTAGTGGCGGAAAATAAAGATACTGTGCCCATATGGGAATGGAAGTTAGAAAAATCATTATCCATATTAGAATCCGACAATGATTTTAAACACCGAGTTCAAATGCATGCCTGTACACCAGACGATGCCGATCATTGGCTCCAGATAGCGGTGTTCGGTAATATACTATTCAAATAAAGATGAACAAAAAAATAATTATATTATCAATAGTTGGTTGTATCATTATCGGTATTATTCTACAATCCTTTGATATGAGTTTAACAATACGCACAATATTCGTAACTACTCTTATAGGTTTAATTGCTTTTATTCGTATTGCAATAGCAACATACAAAGACAATCAACAACGTTAATGCTATATCTATACCTACTACAATTTACATTATGACTCAAATTGGTTACTTAAGCTCCTCCAATTCAGTAATACCCGATTGGGTAAGAACTACTCTAAAACGTTTATAATCAACCTGATCATCAAATTGAAATTTCATAACAATATTTAGATAGTACACTTTTTCTCCTTGGATAACAGAAGCTGAATCATTTTCATCCAGCAAATATAACGATTCACCTGGGTTATCCATTTTTTGCATAAACCGGGTAAGATGCAGTCGCATGATATCATTAATCCCTGCTATTGGATAATCCCTATTCTTACCGATTTCCTCTCTGTCTATATGAACCAATTTGCGATAAAGCAGTATCTTCTCATCCATAGTTCGGTTTTCGGCTTCAAGCAATGGTGAACGGCTTCTGATATCCATTACTTCGCGTGGCACTCTATCATCGGTAATGAAGTCCATCGCTTCTTTGCTCCAGCCAATGGGAGTATCCTTTATACAAATTATCGTTTTATGGTCAAAATAACGTGTACCTAATTGATGTGCGAAATAAAACCGCATCAATTCCTTTATCCGGTCTTTAAGCATATAGCTAACTACCAAAGCCACAAATAATGGCATAGTGAAGTTACCATATTTCATTTGAACCGAAAAAGCCACGGCTGTAGCAAAAATCATAGAAAGACCGGCTGCTATGCTATAATAAATTTGTTCTACTAAAACTCCATCCTTTTTTTTACGTGCTTGCAAGAAAAGATCACTTTCTACATATTTTTTTAGCACTCCTCTTCTGAAAATAAACTCTCTGTTTCGTGTCGGGCTATTTTTATCTACTACAATGTATCCCTTTTCTCTCTTATAGACAATCTCTTTCCGCCAGAAATCAGCTAGCATCCCAATAGACTTACCATATTTCTTTTTATTTCGAATTTCAAGAAATCTTATAATGCGACAGGTACTTTGTTCAGCAGAATCACTTATAAATTCATCGCCGAAAAAGTAATAATCCAGTATCTCCGGTGATATTGTAGGTACATTGATTATCCTGCGTAAATCACGGTATTTAGTGGTTATGTCTTTAATGCTCTCCAGATAAGAACTCACTAAATATTCCATATCCTCCTCAATAGTATTATTCAAAAGATGTATGACTTCATTTCGAATAGCGCTCTTAAAGATAGCCGTAAACATTCTAATTTGATATTCATACTCACGAATATTAGTACGTGTTGGATTTGAAGCTACTGTATGAAATATTTTTTCTAAATTATGCAAAGGTATAGCACTGCCTATCGATATTTCTCTTAGTAAAAAAACAGGTGTAATGAGCCTGATATTTGATTTTACATCCCGATAAAACTGGTTCTTACTATATGTCAGCGGGTTTATATCCAAACTATTAGGAATAAATATCCATGTATTTATTGCGAAATCATTCAGTTTAAGCTTACGTCGTACAATAAAGCCAACTTTAAACTCAATAGAAAATTTATCATGCACCTTTGCTGTAATTTCAATCATCAGTAACTCCTTTTATTATGATATACTTATTAAAAAAATAAACCATCGGTATATCCTAACCATTTTAGCACAGTTTCTCCCCATATAATTATCATCACCCAAGTAATCAACATCATAGTAAAGCCAAATTTGAATGCATCTAAAATACTGTACTGATTAGTCGTATAAAGCAGTGCAGCAGGTTTACTATTAAAAGGCAATACATATACATGTTCAATAAGTAATGCTAATGGAAAGGAGAGGCTCATAATGGGATAACCGAATTTTTGCGATACCCCTATGGCGATAGGTATAAAAATAAGTGCTCTCATTGTTTTTGATTGAAACAAAAGTGCGCTGAAAAGCATCATAGCGGTGAGAATTAGATATACCACCCAGAAAGGAGTAGCAGCATCCAGTCCCAAATGATTGAAGACAGCATCTACCATAGTCACAGGTAATCCCGTAGCGTCAAGTCCTGCTCCAAGCGTGTAAGCCCCGGCAGAGAAGATCATTAGATGCCAAGGTATGTCCACATCATTCCATCTCACAATACCAATACCAGGTAATAATGCAATAACTGCTCCAATAAAGGCGACAGCCGTTTGGTCAATACCATGTTGCTTGTCTGTAGCCCACAGAGCAAGTACCCCAACAAAAATAGCAATAGCCTTATACTCCTGAAATTGCATTTTCCCCATTGACGCAAGTTCTTTTTTTAGATATTCCATCCCTCCGGCAATTTGGGGAACTTCTTCGCCAGGTTTCAATGGGAAAATAATTTTGGAGCCCACAAACCATCCTATCAGGATAATAATCATTGCGAGCGGAAATGCAGCCACAAACCAATCTTGATAACTGAATAGCTCTTGCCCAATAGACCCGGCAATCAATGATGCCGCAAGCAGGTTGGCACCCGAACCGGTGAGAAAACCACTGGCTCCAACATTAATTTGAAAAAGGTTTTGCAATACCAGGTTTCGCCCAAAATTGTTCCTATGTTCCCCACCACGCGCACCATATATAGCAGCAATTACCATAAATATTGGCAGCAGGATAGTTGCTTTGGCTGTTGTAGCAGATATAAAAGCCGAAAGTACCACGTTGATAATGATAAAACTAAAGATTACCCAAGTAGAATTCTTTCCAAACCGGATGACAAACCATAGCGCAAAACGTTTCGCTACCCTGGTCTTGACGAGCATGCTGGCCAAAACAAACGAGAGGATATTAAGCCACATCACAGGATGTCCCAGTTGTGCATAGGCAACTTTATCGGTAGTAACATGAAGCAATACCATGCCCAGAATCAAAAGAAGCGAAGTTAGATAATTGGGAACTGCTTCAGTGATCCAAAGTATGATGGCTGCTACAAAAATAGCAACCATGGCATAATTAATACGTGTGAAATTATCAAGGCCTAATTCCGCTAACCGCTTTACCGCTCCCCCTGTGAGCGTATCAGGATTCAGATTATCCAAGAAGGAGATATTAATAAAATAATAAAGTAAGATAAAAGCGATAATTGCTAAAGGACCGCCTAGACGGGCAAGCCACTTTTCAAATCCCGATTTCTCCATCTTTGGTAATTTCTCCACACGGTAATTGTTCATATCCAGTGGATCAAAATAGACATCTTTCTTTTCTTCCATGATTCAAGTTCAACTATAATTATAATATATTATTCTAAATTTCGAGAGTAATTTTATACAATTTACCAGTTCCGTCACAACCTATCCACATACCTCCTTTAGTCCTATCTACCAACAAAGCTTCCGGTTTCTTTATCATATCCACAAATTGTGAGGCTATCTCCTCACCATCTACACTACAATGAGTAACCCGCTTCCTTTTACTATCGAGTATCCAAAGAGAATGATCTGTTCCATCATAACATATATCCGAAAGAAAAGTGGCGAAATGAATGGGTATCCTAATTTCGACACCAGTTTTCAGGGCATATTTAATCAGTATTGCTGGAGATGTCTGGTTGGTAATATACAAGGTATCCACACCGTAGCTCACCCCTTCCAAGCCTTTGTTGGCTATTGCTCCTGATATTTTTATCGTTGCAACTTCTGTCAATGTGGTAGCATCAGCGGAAGTCATTTTATATATTTTGTTCACCCTTTCATCTGCAAGATAAATCTCGCCAGTTTGGTGGTTCACTGTAATCGCTTCAAAGTCATTATTACCATTATACGGTAATTCTTGACGAGTGGTTCCGTCAAAGTTTATCTCATAAATTTTACCCAAATCGCTTACTGCAAGCAAAGCCGTTTTGGCTTGATTGTAACAAACACCTGAAAACTCTTTAACCCCAGTAGTATAAACGGAGTAAGGTGTCGGGCTGTCAGCCTCATAACCGGTGGTACCGGTGCCGCACGAGGCAGACACCGTTCCAACGATCACCAATACACAATTTAAAACATGGTTTTTTACCATTTTTTAAAAGGATTCTTCATCAACATGGAGTTATAAAATCTAGAATCTCCTGTCACCTCTTCACCCAGCCAACTGGGTTTATCGAATGCCTCATCTGTAGAAGCAAGTTCCACTTCAGCTACGGTAAGCCCTTCGTTATCACCATAAAATTCATCTACCTCATAGGTATGTTTGCCAACAGGAACCAAATAGCGGGTCTTATCAATAACTCCCGGTTCACAGATCTTCAAAAGATCTTCCACTTCACATACAGGAATTTCTTTCTCCCATTCAAAGCGACTGGCTCCGCTTGCATCACCAATACCTTTAATCGTAATATACCCTTTATCCCCTTTAATTCTAACACGTACTGTTCTTTCAGGGATAGAAGAAAGATATCCCTGCGTGATACGAGTACTCTTGGTTGACTGTGATTTAAAATCACCTTTTACCAAAAACTTACGTTCTATTTCTTGTGCCATAATAATTATTTTTTAAAGATTAATTAGCTAACGGTTTATTTATCATCCCAATTACACGCTTAATAGCTTGGAGATAGTTGATGTTTTCTACTCCTTCAAGACCAACATCTTTCATAGTTTTCTTGATGTCCTCCACCTCTGTAGACTCCGAATTGATTGTTACCACCTTAGCTCCGTTTATCAACACGTTACCTACTTCACAAATCGTATCATTCACCATATACCCAAAGCGTTGTTTATGTACGCGTACAGCTGCCAGGTCTGGATGAGCTTCTACCATGTCGATAAATTCGTCATAGGTATAAGTATCCTTAGTTAACGCAGGCATTTCCACCATGAAAGCCGGAAATACTTCTTTTTCCAATACCTCTTTTGCAATAGGAAATTCGCCTTTCATCAGTGGATTCCATTGTTCCAAACCATCAATTGTTTGTACATAAGTCTTAATATCCATTTTCCCATCACGTATTTTGGTATTATTGATATCATTTGTGCGGGACAGAATATAAATTTCATCACTGCTGCGCTCCCATACTTTTTCCGGAACAGGAATCGAAAGGCGTGCCATACGTTTATGTTCATCACAGAAACACTGTCCAAACGTACGGAATTCAAATCTTGGTTTAGAGATTGCACCAATTTCCATTTTTTCTTTACTCATAATTGTTTATTATTTAAAAGGTTAATAAATAAGTGATATTTGTTTTATACATTTAATCAACAAGGATTGGTCCTGTTGAAGTGGCAGGATTGGCTTCATTACAGGATGGAACAGCAAGTCCAAATTCACCTGTCCCATCTGGACAGCGTGAGAATGAATATTGTGTTCCTGATCCGTAATCCGGAGTACAGCCGTCTCCCAACGTCACACCTGCTTTAGCGCGAACGAACTCATCCAAAAGTTCTCCAGTTGTCCCTTTCAATTCAAACTTCAGACATTGTTTGGGAGATATCCCACTGTCACCTGTATACTCGTCAGCTCCTACTGTTGTTTGCCCTGTCTGTACAATGGTATAATATCCTTTTGCGGCAATCTTGGTACCCGTCTGGCCTGTCCACCAAGTTCCTTTCTCATTTTTATGCAATGTCACACCTTCCAAAGAAAGTTCCTTATCACTATTATTATAAATTTCTACAAACTTTCCGTTGCCATCAATTTCATTGATTACAAGTGCAGATACAGCTGCGTCAATAATGCCGTCACTATTTGTTTTCCCCATCGATCCCTTGCTGAAGGTTACGAGTTGAGAATCTCCATCAATCCGACGACCTACAGTATACCCAGCGATAATATTATCATTGAATTGATTAGTTTCAAAGTTATCAAACGAGTCAACCTCTTCATCATCAGAATTGAATAAATCGTATTTAAAACCTTTAGTTGCCGACATACCGAATGTAGGGCTATTATCCTCGTTTTGAGTCAATACCAGAAACCCTTTGGCAGCAATAACCGTACCTGCCCCGAAAGTAAACGTTGGAGCATCATTGTCTTTTGACATTTTCCAACCTGTTAGATTAATATCAAAATCTTCCGAATTATATATTTCCCATTGTTTCTTTTCCGGATCACACTCATTGATATATACTTTCCCTTTTAAAGCCGTACTACCATCGCTTACAGTATATCCGTCACCTAAAACAGAATTACCACCTTTATTATTGGTAGCAACCACTAAATAAGACACTGTCGTCCCATTAGTTTGCATCGGAATTGTAGCACTATAGATATCACCATCTTTAACCATTGTTATAGCTGTTTGAGCTAACGCGTCCTTTGTCCATTCAAGAACTACTTTCGTAAGACTAGTCCCTTCTTCAGCTAGCACTTTAGCACTTATTACCACATCATCAGTGGGAGTAGGAAGGGCTATCGAACGAACCAGATCAGTTATAACAGGAACGCTTACAATAGGCATTTTCCCCGTAGTTACATTTCCGTTTGTCGTGCCCGGAGTTCCGGCTGGAGCATCATAATACCAACTTCCTGTACCATCAGGAATTCGAGCATATGATTTTACACGATTTGCATCAGCCGGTACTTGGAAAACATCTACACGTTCATTGTTCTCATCCCGGATTTCAACATTAATACTTTGTGTTCCCGATAATCCCGTACTCAAATCATGTCCCGGATTTGTTCCGCTCTTTGTTCCTTTCAGAAGTAAGAACCCTTTAGCTGAAATTTTCTGGGTAGTACCTATCCAAGTTACTGCCGGTTCCGAACTTACGTTATTATAATAAATAACCACTCCTGCTAAATCTATTTCGGCATCAGAATTATTGTATAATTCGATATACTTCTCCGCATCATCACCACACCCATTTATTTCATTCAACACCAAACTTCCCTTCAAAGGCGAGTCTGGAATTTCAGGTACTTCAGGCTCTACATAAGGATCGTCCTTTACGCAAGATGTTACTCCAATGGCTAGAAGTATCAGTGTTGTCAAGAATAACTTTTTCATATGATTAGTTTTATTATTATTTTATACTCTACTTACAGATATCTCATTAAAAGTCAATTTCAAGGCGCAAGCCGAGCATACTGTATTTAATACCAGCATCTCCTTTTTTCGCAACGACGTCTTTGAAGTTACTGGTTGGATTGCCATCAGCATCACGTCCAACAAAAAGTTTTCCTCTACCATTGGCATAACGATCATTATCAGAGTACTGATAGTTAACAACCACTTTCACTGAGTTATTGATATAATAGTTCAACCCTACTGTATAGTTCTGTCCCGAGCCACCATAAACGTTCTTACTGTTAAGATTGAGGTAGTCATAACGAAACAAGAGCTCTATATCTCCCCATTTACGTCCACGGGTAGGTTGAGTAAATTTAGCATCATTAGCATTATAGCGCTGTCGTCCGCCAAATAAAATATAACCGGCTTGAGCATACCAACCATCAAATGTTTTGGTATCTTTATTTACAGTTACAGGGGCATCATCTTTAATATATGTTTTGTTTACTATATATTCACCCTGAAAGCGGAATCCTTTATAATGTCCTGCTAGCTCCACATTACCGAGCAACTCATGATCAACATTCGGGATAATATCAGTATCAAGATACTTTTTACGATTAATAGAAGTAGAATTACGTACACTATAGCGAGCACCGCCAAACTCAGTCACATCCACATCCGTTTTAGGAGTGCGGTAAGAAGCCCCAAAACCAATATGCACACCTTTATCGAGATATTTATACAAAGGAGTAAAAACGACTTTACCAGTGTATGACATACCTTGATTACGCCCATAATCTTTATTATTGTCATTCACATAAGTAGATGTTTCAATGTTATCCATTGTTTGAAAAAACACTCCAGCTGATCCGTAGAACCAATTCCGTGCAAAGCGTGCATCCACTCCTATATGACGGGAAGGAGCAAATGTCTGAACCACCATCGGACGTTCCATGAACGCCAAATAACGTGAAGAAGAGGTTTGTTCTATAGAGAAATCTTCTTTAAAATTACCTGCACTGATTTCCCAATCTTTAAATCCAGTATAGCGAATAATAGCATCCTTTAGCTCAAATTCTCCGTTTGCGAAGTCAGTATCAATTTCGCCATACCAATCTTCATTAATCTGTGCTTTAATGGCAAAGCGACTACGGCGGTTAGTCACGCCATTCCCGATAGGATCCATATAGTCTTTAGCTCCAAAAAAAGTAGCTGCGTCCATTTGAACGCGAACATCAAACCAAAATTTGTAATTTTTATTCAGAGACTCAAAAACAAGAAATCCATCTCTTGCTTCGGCTATCACCGGTAGACGGGTCACAGCTATACCATACTGGTTATAGCGCGTAGAATCGGCCTCTTCCTGAGCAGAAAGACATAGGAAGGGCATAGCAATAGTAATTGCAATTAAAATCTTTTTCATGATAATAAGAATTTAAATGATTTTATTGTTTATATATTTCTTATGTAGGTAATTAATTTTTGATCATGATCCAATGCGAGTTTATTTCGCAGTCGGTAACGACTCATTTCAACACTTTTAGGAGATATATTCATTAGTGAAGCAATATGTTTGGAAGAAAATCCTAACCGGAGTAGTGTTGTTAACCTCCTTTCTTGCTCCGTTAGGTCTGGATGTTTCTCTGAAAGCCTCAAGTTAAAATCACGATGCAAGTTTTCAATCTGCGCATAAAAACTTTCTAACTCTTCCGAGAAATTCATTTTTTGAAGTAGCTGCCTCTCCATATCTTCTATTTCTCGATGCAAATCTTCCACGTCATTCAGATTCTTCAACTCTTTCAGTTGCAAATATAAAATTTCCTGAAAGATTTTCTGTTCGGTTATACCCAGTGCTATATTGATAAGTTCTTTACGCCGTAATTCTAATTTAGTATTCAAGCTTTCATTCTCAGTCACCACCGTTTTTATTTCCAGGGCAGACATTGCCTTTTGGTTTTCAAAAAGTTTATTTTGATTTTCCAGAAGAATTATTTCTGCCTGTATTCTCATTCTACGTTGCTTGCGCAGATAGACCAAAACTAGAAATAGAAAAGTAAATGCAAGTGCCGCAATTATTACAGGTGTAATATTGAATACTCCCCGGGAAGCTATCGCTATTTTACTTCCTTTAGCTACTAATGTGTGTGTATCTACTATATTAAAAATAAAATACGCTATACCAAAAGAAACAAGCGGGGTAATAATAACAGATAACAAGAACCTGCCTTCTTCATTATAAGCAATTCCCTTTTCTTTTTTTACTATATTTATCCCAGCGAACCCTCCTAATACAATCCCGGCTATGCTAAGCGGAGTTTCTGTTAACCCTATCAAACAGACGGCAGGAATCGAGAAAAACATCAACACCAACACTCCAGCAATAAGCATAACCAGGACAGATTCTATATTAATATCAAATTCTCTTTCTGATAAGGTATTTATTTTTAAAAAAGTGCTTTTCCAAGTGATTAGAGCAATTAGTAAAAATGAAAAAAACAAAAGAATGTATTGATCTTTTACATCCAGATTATTTATAAAGAAATCAAAACCCGGCGAAATCGTTTCATTGAGAATAATAAATAAGATACTATTATTCATTCCAATGGCAAGAGCAAACAATATTGCAGCTATTATCAAGCCACCTCTTAGATAACGGGCAAGTATCAGTATATGTATGCTAGATTTACGGATAAAGAAACAGTATACTCTATATATAAAAAAGGCTATTACGGCAGTTAACAATGGAGCTATAAGCCACGAAAGTACAAGTCTAAGTACCTCAATACAATCTATGGAATCATTTACATACATGCCCCATCCCAATAGAGCTCCTAGAATACCATAGCATACAGAACTAAATCTGGACAATTTATAGGTAACCAGAGTAGCTATGAATGCTGAAATAGCTATTGTCGTAGAAGAACCTGGTGTTGTTAATGGAGTATCCCCTACAATAATACCATTTAATAGATTACCAAACAGACAACCTCCAATAATAATAAATATGATAATTCCCAATCCCCAATAACGCCTCCTGACTACTCCAGTAGCAGCAAGCCCACTAAATCCGGCGGAGATTTCAGTAGAACTGAACCACCATCCGGCTAATGCCGTTATTAATATGAAATTGACAATCAACATATAATATAATTTATAACTTACGTTTTATAGCCATTATTGAAAGCAAATCGGCTGTTTTTTCTGCCGAATTCGAAAGAGTTTCAATATGCAAAGCAAAATATCTCAAATGAAATTTTTCACTTAATTTCAAAGTCTTCATATCGTGGAATACTTTTCTTTTTATGCTCTGTGCCTGCTTATTAGATTCTTTCTCGTAGAAATAAACCCGATGTATTTTTTCTGTAATTACGTCTGGCGAACGAAAATAAGCTTTGGCAGCAGGAATTACACTCTCTACAGAGAGCACTGACAACTCAGTAAGTTTGATAAAATCCGCATTCAAATCAGACGGAATATAAGGCCGCTCTATTTCAAATTGAATTAGATTATCGTTTAGTATATCTACCATATGATCCAATCGTTCCATTAGTCCCATTATATCTCCACGCATCTGTGTAAGAGCTGACTGCGAATATAAATTACTTTCAATTTGTCTTCTAAGCGAATTCGTTTCGGTCTCCAAAGTATTCATAGTCTGCATATTGCCATAAAATAGTTCTGTATGACCATACAGATAGTTCTTTACACCATCTTTAAAAACTAACAAGGCTTGATCTATTGTATCAAAAAACTTGTTGATGTTTTCAATTGTATTTCTCGTTTGCTTATGTCCAAACATATATTATTAAATTTTAAGACCATTACTATGCAATTCAGTACCACACAAAGGTAGTGTTTATATTCAACTATCCTACATCTGTTATACGCCCCCAAACTCTATATGAAAACAATGTAGAGTTTTGCATTGTTCATATCTCCCTATTATTCAATAATTTACAATATTCAATGTAGAGTTTGTATAGGTATAACTACTACCATTTATCTCATATTGTAGAGTTTATGTTGTGGTGAAATATTTTAGGAATAGGCAACTTCAATGACTGATTCAATAACATACCAATCATTACAATCTATTTTCTAATCTTCCTTCCTATTAAACAATTCCTTCTTCCCATAATCCCATTCTCTTATTCCAATGGACAATTCGATATTTAGTAGAACAAGAAACTAAAATATAATTCCCAATAACTATTTCCGGATGCAGGAGTACAAAACTATGGTAAATACAATATAACAGATATACTACCAACACACCTGTGTAGCTATTTTGTCCAAATAGGCGATAAAAACAAAGAAAGAAAACAAAATGGAGTTGATTATTGCATGTTAATCAAGCTTTTTATCTTGATTAGAATGTTTAACTACCGGTCTAGCACGCACCTCACAGAGAAACCGTAACTGCGACTACCGTAATAATTCGGATAAAATCGATAATTGGTTATGGACATATAGTAGCCATTGCCATCAGTAGCTGAACTACTCCAATAGAAGCCAAGATTACCAACGTTAGTTACTAATGACTGTCGAAGTCCGGAAGCTGGAAAAAAAATGGATGCTCCGGTGATTTTATCAGTAAAAAGAGCACCTTGCCGATTATCCATCCACTCGTAAGATACTTTATTCTCATTTGCCAACGTTTCAAATTCCGTATTTGTAGGCACTCGCCACCCTTTGGGACAGGGGTCATTCTCATTGGTCCAAACATCTCCTTGTTCATCTGAGATATCCCAGTCCGATATCTCACTGATATTCGACCATGCCATCTTGCGGTTCCACTGATAGAACATCCCATACTCTTCAGGTTTGGTAGCGAAGATACCTGTTTTATCAAGATTACTCTTAGCCCAAATGACGCCATTAATAAGCACACCTGTAGACTTTGGATCGGCATCCTCTTCTTTGGTACAACCTCCCAAGAAAAAAAACGCCAAGATTATTATCGTTAAATCAAGCCTTATTCCCTCCATTATAGCATTCAATTTAATTATTTAAGTCATTGGACTTATTTGACATAGCGCAAAGATATGCATATATTCCTATCCCCCATTTATATTTCTTTTAAATCCTATTTTTTTTCATTTGGCATAATAGTTCTATTGCCGATACTGAATTTTCTGATGCAAATTTCAAACATATCTGCTTAATTACACAAATCCATGCAAAGTTTCTCTACAAATCTTCCTTTATCAAAGATAAAGAGTATTTGGAGAGAAAGATTTGTGACATACACAGAATATTCAAAGAAATGCACAGAAAAAACATTCCGACAATAGAGAGCAAAATGCCCTCAACGATAGGGAAATAAAAATAAAAGATTATGAAATTTCTTACATCATCAACCACTTTGGCGAACAAGTTATCCACAATGGCTAAAGTCATGAGTACAAAGGCTGTACGCCCTATTCTCTCATCTTTTCTATTTGAACTAGACGGTGAAATTTTGCGGATTACCGCTTCGGACGGTGAATCCATTCATAACAGTACATTGGCAGTAGCAAATATCGAAGGAACAGGAAAAATCTGCGTACCGGCTGACCGACTGCTAGATGCTCTCAAAAACCTACCAGAGCAACCAATCGGTTTTACTATCAACGAAACAACCTTTGAGGTTAATATTAAATATAATAATGGAAAATATGATTTTGTAGCCAATTCAGCAGATGAATATACCATCCCGTCCTCATTAAACAATATCGAAACACAAGTTCAATTCGAAGCCAGTACGTTGAATATGGCTATTACTCAATCTCTATTTGCTGTAGCAAATGACGATCTACGTCCAATTATGAATGGAATTTATTTCACAACAGCAGATGGAGTATTCCAATGTGCGGCATCAGATGGTCAAAAATTAGTTCGAAATACCTACAAACTAGAAAACCCTGTTGAAAATCTAAACTTTGTATTACCGAGTAAGGCTGCAATTCTTATAAAAAACATTACCAATAAAACAACAGCACCCGTTACTATCACTCACAACGGAAGAGAAGCAATATTTATTTTTGAAAATGACATTTTCCGTTGCCGACTATTAGAAGGAAAATATCCGAACTATAATGCTGTCATTCCGGAAAACAACCCCAATAAGGCAACTATAGAACGAAAAAGTTTACTATCCACAATTAATCGAGTTGGGCTTTTTTCGAGTGCAGCGAATGGTAATATAGAGATGAACTTTTCTGGCGTAAGCATTGACGTATCAGGAAAGGATATAGACTACTCAACCTCTGCAAAAGAAACACTATTTTGCTCTTATTCCGGAACTAACTTACGAATTAGTTTCAAATATGAACTCCTTAAACAGATATTAGAAAACGCTACAAGTAAAGAAATCACTTTTTCGATGGGTGACTGTTCAAAAGCCGTAATAATCAAACCTGTTGGCGAAGATGATAAAATAGACAACCTATCATTGCTTGTCCCCATGATGCTAGATGCCTAATAAAAACTACTAAACATCTCAAAACCACAAAACATGAACAAATTATCAGCATACACTATTGCTTCTAATTGTACTGATAGCATAGACATCAAAGATGGAATAGACGAGATAAACGAAGCAATACAAATGTGCATAAAACAAAATAGGACGGTTCCCTCGTACTATTACGTTCGTTTAGAAAAGTTAGAGACAAAACTTAAAAAAAAGCAGGCAATCACCAATATGCTAAAAATATCGGTAACAGTTCGAATAACAATTGATTTGCTTACTTTAGAAATGGCGATAAGATTTTGCCTATTTCACAGTACTCCACTTACTAAACACAATATTATTAGAACGATAAAAGATGCAATAGCCAATCATGGTAGCTTGATTACGAATTATCCTGAAAAATGGAGTGAAGATTTAAACAGTGTGAAACAGATGGTAGTCCAAAAAGCCATACAGGACATACGTCAAGATTTCAACTTATAACTTCATATCATCAGAAAGCACCAGAAAGAATTAAAAATAGACACATCATTCTTCACATTATGAAAAAATGATGTGTTTATTATCATCGCAAAGGAATACCCTTTTTTAACTTAATAAATCACCAATCGCCTTTTAAGAATACTATTTTGAAGGTCATTCACACGAAATACTTTCTATCCACAATACAATTCTTCTTATAGCATGAATTTAGTAACCACCGATAATTGTAATCAGGGAGCTCACGAAACGAGCAAAAACATTGTGGAAATTCCCAAAAATCATCAATGCTTTTTATCTAATGTTCCACAAAGCAAATTCTGAAAGCGAACTCAATATCTAAAGAAAAATTAGGATTTTAGAAAGAATTCTATTTGTGATTGTCTTTTATAAGCATTCTATATTCAGCGTCTAATAATCCCTTTGCACGAGGCTTATCAATATGTATTTTAGGATGCCGCTTGATAATTCCGTTTTGCAAAAAAATAATCGTTTGATTCTGCTCTTTGATAACCAAGCTTAATGCAATAATTATAAAGATAAGTACCATGTACCCTAAAACGATTAAATACACTATTTCCTTATTGAAATGGAAAAATAATTTGATTTTTTCTAAATTGTCCATGTTTAGTTACCGTTATTAAAAAGAACGTGCCCGAAAATAAATACGCCCTTCATAGAGGTGCGGCAAACAACCCAACAAGGAAGCATAGATATAACGGGCACGTATATTGTGGTAATACAATACACGAACACCGTTCACTCTATTTCCTTGTTTTGAAAATTGCCGCTTTCTATGAAGGAGAGACTGAACGTCACAATGCTCTATTTAAGCATTGGCGCAAATATAGCGAAAAGATAATAAAAATATAGTGATTAAATAAAATAATATAGAATAAGCAAAAAAACAACTCGTAGTAAAAGAGAGTGTAAACAAGACAATCAGAGTTCAATTCTAAAACGTTTTTCTGTGTCCATTCCTTGTAATTTAAACAATAAACATACAAATTATACGATCACCGAATAGACAAAAGACATTAAAGCACAACACGAAAGATTTTCAACAATAAACTATTCATTTACCAAAGATAGTTCTCTTTTTAATCGATATGTGGAATATAATAATTAACAAATTTACTTATCGAACATACTTTTAAAGTTTGTGACATCACAATAACAAGTTCAAACTTTACCAAATAGAAAAATATCCCTCACCCTCTTGTACATGAACATGATTACAAAACACACTCCTCATATAAATTATACAAAATCGTCAACATACAAAATACTTAGCATATTATCACATATTTTATACACATTCATTACCTATCAAGGAATCCTTCAATTACTTTTTAACGGATTATCCTTATTTACTTTTAAAAGAACAGTTATAAGAAAATATAGCTATTGTTATATCACTAATCAAACTAGAATTATCATGATATATCAATAGCTATATACATTTACATAATCTACAAAGAGATTAATAAAGAGAGCTTACCTAAAGCGTCATTCTAAAGACAACATTCTCATATCATCCAAGGCTTTCGGCTGGTATTTTATCTCACTGAATATTCCCGTAAAACCGTCACCACGAGAGCCATGCGCAGCAAAACCTACTTTAACCTTCCCTTTCGTCTCAAGATTAAAGTTTCTGACCATCAACCAATTTTTATTATCAGAAGAATAAAAAAACGAATATTCTGTCCCCTGCTTCACTACTGCCATATATGCGTAATCACCGACCGGCATAGAGTTACAATCGTCAGAGAAAGTACGGGTGACAACGGAAACAATTGTTGGCTGAAGATTAACCGAGTTCTCATAGCAGAACTTTGCCCAGACATCATCATCCTGATAGATAACGAGAGCAGCTACATCATAAACCGATTTCAATTTGCCTGTAACCCGTGCACTCATTGTAAAATCAGCTTCCGGCTCAAACAGGATAAGCGGAGCGTTCGTAACTTTCGATTTCCCGGAAGGGCTGTTGAATAGGTTCGTCTTTCCTGCCGCAGTTATGCTGATTCGGTCTTTTTCTATTTCATAATCAACAGGACTGTTATGGATTATCAGATTGTGAGGAATGGTAGAAATACGCTTATTAATAATTTCATCATTTCCTCGCAATTCTTCCAACTTCTTCGGAATATACTGAATATCAGAAAAGGTAGCTTTACATTGTTCACCATTAGGAGACTGTGACAAAAAACCTATTTTCAAATCATTCTCTGGATTCAGATAAAAATATCGAGCCATGTTCCATAAGTTTCCGTCGGCAGAATATTGGAAAGCATAAACTCCACTGCCATATCCCGCAATGCGCATATATACTTCATCTTTTTGAAGAGTAGCATTATTAGAGTCATCGGATACTACATTATTTACAACCGATACAACCATTGGTTCACCTTGCGGACTGTATTCATAACAAAGTTTCGCCCATTGTTCAGGATTGGCATATACCATAAGTACCCCTGCATCAAACTTTGAAACAAAGTCAACTTTCACCTTACAACTCAAAACAAACTGTTCGTCAGGTTTAAAGAGGGCAATGGGAGCAGTATCCGTCGGTGGACTTATACGCTGCGGATCATTGAATAACCGGGATTTCTTATCTCCTGTAATAATAAGACTCCCATCCTCTGTTACCTGAAAATCTTTAGGCGTATTATGCCAAGAAAGAGGAAAAGGAATAGACTTCAATTTTAACTGGTTCTGCGCCGATGCCGGGATAGCAAATAGGAAAAGCAGAACGAAATAGCTGATTCTTTTCATACTGTATTGTATTTGTTTTGGACAAAAGTAGGTATACTTGTCGGTTATTCTTAAAATCATTGTACTAATTAAACAGAAAAGAAACTAAAATATAATTTTCAATATAGTTTAGTAAATAGCAGAACAACAAAAACATAGCAAATACAATCCCATATACACCATTTACAAACACAGCTAATATATGGTAATTATTTCAAAGTAGACAGTAAAAACAAAGTAAGAAAAATGGCAAGAAAAAACATACGCTGAAAATAGAAAAAAGTATCCTCGATAACAATATTTCCTAAAGGAAGAAACCTTTTGTCACTTCTTCAAACACAAGAAAGAATTAACACAACACCATCACATAGACTACACTGGCACAACAGAAGAAACATTAGTTACGGTAGCACAAGAGTTGGAAGACATTAAATTCAACTACTTGGTATTCCTGTTACCGTTTGCAAGTCTAAATCAAATAAAAATGTAATCGAGATGGTAGATACATGTGCCTGCACTCACCGACACCATGCTGAATCTAAAGAGACTTAAATATCTTTCATGCAAGTACCTTTTTTTACCCGCCCCACCTTTATTTTATTCCTCTTCCTTTTTATAATTACATATACAGCTCTGGGGCATAACCGATTTATTCTGCAAAATTAATTGCCTATTCATTATTTTCCTGTCAAAACCAATCACTGGATTTTTATATAAAATCTTCCTTTCTGTGAAAGGGTATTTCATACAAAAGTTTTGCAGAAATAATTATGCAATCTTGATAGCAGAAAAAATAGTTAAGCCCCTTTGGTCAGTTCTGACTGAAGGGAAAAATCAATTAAAAACAAAAAAGAATTATGGGAACAAGAAATCTTACAATGGTAGTTTTAAACGGAGAAACCAAAATAGCCCAATACGGACAATGGGATGGATACCCAGAAGGTCAAGGACTCACCATATTAAACCTCTTAAAAACCTTCGACTTAAATATTTTCAAGGAGAAAGTTGCTATGTTAAGATGGTTGACAGACGAAGAATGCAATCAACTCAATAAAACAGACTGGGTAAAACATCATCCATACTTAAGCAGAGACATTGGCGGTAAAATATTAGGAATAGTATATGACGGAAAACTATGCAGCACCCTCTTTGACAAAACCACAATTGAACTAGATATCCAAATTTTAGGCTTAATAAATCACGAATCCTTTGCACAAGATAGTGTATTTTGTGAATGGGGATATGTTATCGATCTTGATAACAATACATTTGAAATATATAAAGGTCTAAACAAATCCCCGCTGAAAGACACAGATCGTTTCTTTGGCCCTCAACAAGACGGCTATTATCCTATAAGTGAGAGAGTCAGATTTGATTTAAGCAACCTTCCTTCAAGTAATATTTTTCTAAACAAATGCAACAACTAAGATTAACTATGGGAAATGAAAAATATAAATTCATAAACAGACTAATTAAAAGAATCCCCCTCAACAGCAAATTCAGCAATAATACATTTTGTTATTACAAATATTTTATTGTGTTACAAAGTAGTACAAGAGACTTTATCTCTGTAACAGTACATCACATAGCCAATCCTTATTTCGACATGTTAGTCTATTCAAGTTTTAATTACTGGACAAACAGGCTACATTTCACTCTTAAAAGATTAAAACTCTCATCGACAGAGTAGCCAATACTTTTTGGGGAAGGGTTGTTCCCAAAAAATCAATCCAAAAGACAACATAAGGAAATATGAGCAAAAATAGCTTTATTGCTCCACTTATTTCCTGATTCAAAATTAAAAGAACAATCAACAACATCAATGAATATGAAAAAATTCAAAGGTTTTATCGGAACAGAAGAAGGAAGTTATGACTACTTCCGAACAAAGTTAAAAAAATACGGTGCAAGCCGTATCAAAGGCAAAGTACCGGAAGGTGAATACGAATTTTACTACGTTTATTTAACATTCAGGGCAAGCTCCGCTGTAGTACATCGTTTATTATTGGATGAAGAGCTACTAGATAAAGTCATTTTCAAAGATTTCCCTATGTCCAAACTGGTTAAACTTTCACGTTTCAACAATATGAAAATTATCCAGCATTCTGAATTTAAACCTATGCTACATTATCATGCTGATTCACGTATCGGCTGGCATGCAGAACTGAATATTTCTATATATTTAGCTATATATTCTCAAAATAAGACCAATTGGGACAAGACACTAAAAGAGTCAGGTTTTGCCAATGCAGAGTATATTTATATCGATGATTATAAAATTCGCCTATACGGTTATAGTACGATTCATGAATTATATCCATACATGGTCAGAATAAGAGATATTGATTTTCGACCTACATACTATCTAGATAAAACAAACATAATACAAACGCTCCCAGCACAGTTCCTGATAAATTTCCTACATACGCATTCTGATATAGCCTTCTATACATTCGGACAAAATTTATTCACACAATTATTAGATGAACAGATCAAAGTAAATAGGAGCAATAACATTCCAGAATTAATGAAGAAATTCAATCAGTCAGAAAACTATGATTCAAATAAATGTGAGTTTAGCATGATTGTATCACATCCCATTAGGAATAAAATAGGTAAAATCTATTTCCCCAAAAACATTAGTCACTTACTCATTACTATGCAATTCGTAGAACTTACCTATGAAGACACGAAAGAAGAACGTTTCTTTTTCAGTTCAAAAAGATTGCATACAGATTTAACCTATAAATATGGAAAACCTTCAATATTTATAGAGTATTTCGCAGCCATGGAGATATTACAATCAATCAGCATGGACTTCATGCAACCTCTTTAATTGGTTTCAGATAAAGTTCGTTTAATTCGTATCAGTTTAACGAATTAAACGAAACCCAAATGAAAGCCCTAAAATATTCTCCACACATCAATTCAATCCTCATTTAGACACCAATATGCCCCCTTATATTTAAGAGTCACCTCTTTCCATTTATATCACTAATAAAATCGCCCCAATCACACAAAGTTCACTTTTTTTCTGCAAAGGTACTTGCGTTTCTAACATTCCAATGCAAGGTATCGCCTCGGCTTTCTTTCTGAAAAATCTTCCTTTTTAGATATAAAAGGTATTTTTCAAAGAAACCTTGCAGAAATCATACGCAGTCAGATAAGCCGAAAAATAGTGACCTTTATGATTAATGGTGAATCAAAGGGAAACAAAGTATTAATCCTAAAAAGAAACAAATATGGACAGAACCGCAGCTAACAAAGAAGAAGTATGGAAAACCACAATGGAAGATATATTCCGACGGAATGTAAAGTTTAGATATCAACTTTTAGGCCGTCTTAAAGCTGATTGCGATTATTACCTTGGCTATGGCAACAGATATACAATGCGTTTGTGGGCTAAAAACGAAGAGCAGCAAATCGAACTAATGATAAAACTGCATGATAGTTTCGACCAAGATAAAAAACCGGAATGGCTAACAATGGATGAAATATTAGAATACAAAAAAGAAATGGCTATTAAATAAGAATTCACCCCGGAAGATATTATTGATATCATTTGGGAATCAACATTGGGTGATTTATTTCACTCTCAAAATCAGATCAATATGACACTCGAAAAAATTATCAATGAACTCAACGAATGGGCAAACGCTCCACACGCTTACTTATCCAATCAAGAAGGTTATTCACGAGGCTATAGAAATGGTATATCACAAGCAAAAACCATAGTTCTTGAATTTCTTTCTCAAAATGGCCAGATAACAAAGGAAACCAAACCATTTCCTGTTATTAATATTACCAGGCAAGAACTAGAGGATAACGGTTTTGACACTTCCGAACTCGACGAAAGCGATATGCTGACCATAGCGAACAAAATAAGAAATACCTTGAACGATACTGGGTATCAGGATATACTCAATATTATTGCGGAAGAATGCATGAATATCCCCCGAAAGATAAACACATATTGTCCCATGTGTAAGAGAAAACATGTTAGCTATAATCATTCTATTCATAAATACGAATGCTATTCATGCGGACAGACATGGGACGACACCCTGTATGTACTTGTAGAATCCTCCGAAGATACGCTTGAATTTGAAGACAATACTATAGGTTACCCCTGTTTTACCAGCGAGGACAATGGCGCAAGATACGTTAAAGAGTTTGAGTATATCAACATGTTTAAGAGAAAGCCCGAAGCAAAACAATACTTTCGCCTCATACAGTGGCCTAACTCACAGGCGTACTTTGAACTTCCCTCCGAAAAACAGAGACAGTTTGAACCAATTTTGTATGATGAGAAAGCAATGTCTGACTTTGGAAGCTCTGCCATTTGGGTTCCTTCTTCATTAATTGAAACACAATCATAATATTATCAAAGTATTTCACAATACCAAAGAGGACATCATTATCAGATGTCCTCACCCGGCACGCCCTAATCCCCCTTTTTATTTCAAAGATACTTTATACCATCCTTTTATAAGAGTCTCCCCTCCACTTCCATAATACTCTACTGTCTTTCTCACCTGCTATTATCATCTTGGCTGATTGCCCTGATTCATGTGCAAATTTCAACTAAAAGCCGGATATGCCAACTTGTGGATCTCCACCGGTTTCCATAGAAAATCTCCAGCCTACAGCTCGTATTTTCAGGAAAAAGTTGGACCATTCCTTTACTTTAGCTCATTAAAGCACTTGAAAAAGTTCAAAAAACAGCCAAAGCGATAACAAGTAAAGCAGCTTAACTGAAAGGGAACAAAAATTATTTAACTCATTAACATGTACAACAATGAATACCAAAGAAGTTGAAAAAGAGCAAAACAGTAAGTACAATATCGAATCATTGATAAAAAAGAATCCATATTATGACAAAGAACACCGTATAACACAAGCCGATGTGAACATGGCAAACTCCTATGTCGAACTGATTGAAAATACCCGTTCCTGTACCACACCTAAAGCAGGCGACATGCTAAGATATACCAACCAACACGGAGATTACTATCCATACGCACATATCGAAAATAATAGCAACGGAATATGTAACATTTGCGAATCCCCCTCTGTCCCTTTCATCGGTGCCAATACAGTAGGAATAAGGTGTAATACAAGCGGAGGTTCATGGGGTGATTTAGAAGCCTGTAATCTTAGATACATCGGCAGAGAAGATAAATACTTTTGCGATTGGGGGCATTGGGGAGCTTGTGCCAACGGGGCTGTTCATTTCACAGCCGAAGTAAGTGTGTGGGAATACCTTCATCCCGAACCACTGTACAGAGATTATACAACTGAAAAATGGCGCAAACTGTACATTTCTCGTGTTTCCGAGGAAAGGCGCAAAGATAACGGAGGCTATCTTTATGACTCAATGGATGGCATAGCTTTCCGTACCGAAAACGAATTTCAGCAATTCCTCAAAGATTATAAAGGCGAAGTTTTCAAGGGACATTGGGATAACCAGTCTATTGTTTGGTGCTACAGAGAACTGCAAAAACAAGTATCTCAACAAGAATATGACACTCTTGCTCTGTCTCAGACATCCATATACTGTAATGGTAAGCGTTCAGCAAAAATCAAATATGATGATGAAAATAAAACCGTAATATTCCACTTTGTAATGTCAAACATTTACCAATAATTAAATACTGTTATGCCTATTAATTTCAAGAAACTCAAGAGTCAGATTCACCCGTTTAAACCCGAAGTTAAACGTGACTATATCTTTATCGCAAACAGACAACAAACAAACAACTTAATTTTTATAGAGTTTCTTTCCTACATGACGGATAATATAAGATTTACCTATCTGCTGTGCCCCGTCTACAATCAGCACTTTATTAGAGTCTGATTGCAGGTAGTTTTCTATATAACTTTCAACCTTACGATATAGCATACTACACTTTTCTATAATTAATTAGACTACAATATACACTTTTCCATTAATATATTGCATCAAAAAACGCACTTTTCTAAAATAAATAAAATTCAATCCAGAAAAGTGCTCCTACCTGGGTTTCAGTATAAAAGTAAACTAATCATTTCCATAAAATACCATTGTCAGTCCTGTATCGAAAATTTAACACCCTCTTACATTACAAAGACTTTCCCTAATGAAAGCTGGGAAAGATCGCCTGCCTTTTCTCAATACGACCAGAAATGTACATACGATTATTTCATCCACCCAATCCTTGTTAAAAAGATAACAGTTCAATTTATTGTCATTACCGATAACCAACAGCCCTCCTCTCGTTTCCTGTTTTAGCCGGTCTATTGTCTGGAATTTATTTGTACCTTCACTATTATAAGAACACAAAGACAGATCCTTGTCTACTCTATATATTTGCCTTTTCATATAAGCCGTTTACTTTTCCGGCTTTATATACCCTCCTGGGCATACCAGAATCAATATCTACATCGCGATATTTTTTCATATTCTGAAACATCACCCCCCAAAAAGCGTTGTTGATTCAATGGGAATCACAATACTTTTGATATATTTTCTAATCTTCCACTTCTATAGAATAGTGTTCCATTCATAAATTCACTTTCCATACTCCAAGGAATTAATCTGTTTTTCTCTGCAAAAGGAATAGCATTGACATCATTCTTCTGACAAACCACGCTAAAGCTTTTTAATGCAAAATCTTCCTTTTCACTTTTGTAAAAAGAGTATTTCACATAAAAGTTTTGCAGGAATGATATGCCATTAAGGGAGCAGAAAAAACAATTAATCCCCCCGAAAATCTCAGGATGGAAGGGAAATAAAAATTCAAACAGTAATGGAATCATCAAAAGTAATGGCAGTAGCAACAGAGATCAGAGATCAATTAGTAGTATTAACAAACAGGAATATACTGTTATCGTGGGGAATAGAAGGCTATAAAGCGGTTATTTACAACGAGATGCACAGTTTGCAAATTAAAGTCAATGGAAGATTATTTCAAGGCAATGTATTGATTTGCTTAAATCCGATAGATCATTATGAAATATACCTTTCTAATAACAAAGAAACTCGTTGTATTTGCGATATGGCATACTTCGATATGTTAGGCGATATTATAGACACCGCCATTGAGAGTGGAACCGACAAAGTCGAATATCAAAAGTTCTGTGAGGGTGAAAGAGCCAAACTATTCAGCGGAAAATTCTAACCTAGCTAACAATCACCGTCTGTTATCAGTCCGGTAACAGACGGCAACATCAACATAATAAATTTGAGAAATATGAATACTAACAACTTGATTAAAGGAGTTACAACAGTTTGCGATTGGGAACATGACGGAGATTACTCCTCTTATGAAAATGCCCTAACTTCCATTGATGGTGTTTGGATAACCGGACACGAAAATCACGGAGATGGACAGACCGCTTATATTTATTTTGAGTGCATAGAAAAATCCATCATTCCTTTACTTCAAAATGAAGAGCTTGAATCCGTAAGAATCGACTATGACTATGTAAAACTACTGCCGGAGAACTTTACTGAAAATTTTAACATGATGGAATCGGAAGATAAATTTCATCCCGCTCAATTAACAGATAAAGTTGATTCTCCTTTGTCATGGAGATATTGTATTTCATATAAGGCATATTTAGCCAAGTATAAGGATAAGGCCACATTTATGAAGATGTTATCCGAACTCAACTTATTTCCTGTTTACTCATATAAAGGAAAAAGTGGATTTACTCTTTTCGGCACCACCACCCTTCAAAACCAACTCAAGACCATCTATTCTAATTATGCAGGCAATCTCAGCTATTACTTTACCGATAAAAGATACGCTGCCGACGAATTACGCTACCATAATCTTCTGACGAAAGTAATCAACCTAAACTTTAAAGAAGTGATTTATCTGCCCAATACAACAGGTATGGGAGAACTATCAACCCAAACAGAAGAAAAAAATAAAGAGATAACCAAAGAACTTGCTAATTTGAGTGGATATTTCAATTCTTTTTTCGACCATAGAAATAATTTCACCCAATACTACCAAATAGATTACACAGGTACGACTAAAACTAAATTAGTTATAGAAACCCAAAAATCAGAAGGTATCAAATTCAACGAATTGATATTCCCCTTTACCATCCGAAAACTAAAAGCTGACCAAAAGAAGATCGAGCTAACAGATTCCAATGGAAAAGTCTTCCGATACCATTCCGGATCTAAAAAAATGTGTTCTGAAAAAATTTCTTATTGGGATGAATTACATCCAATGAGTGAACATGATGTTTTTATGAGAATGATATATGGTATAGATATAGAATATTTCTATTAATCTTTTCGTAATAGTTGAAAACGCGACTTTTAAGGATGGCCCTAGCGCCATCCTTATATCCTAAATTTGCTTTAGAGATCATTTCCATTTATATCTTACACACCTCCGTATCCGATCTACCGTCATACATACACCATATTCTTCCCTTTTATAAATCCCACTCAACAGAAATAAAACATTCATACCGAGCAACTATTTTCTGATGCAAAGATCGAACAGCCTCAGCAGTACTCCACAAATCTAAACGCTATTTTATTCAAAATCTTCCTATACCTATACAAGTATAGTGTATTTCAAATAAAAGATTGGTTTCATACCGAAGGCTGTTCTGGAATAATGCACAGAAAATAAAAGCTCCGGCAAGACAGGATTAACTATCCTGGACAAAAGGGCAACAAACAATCAATAAAAAAAGAGTTATGGATAAATTTACAATGATTCGCATAGTAGACAGCAGTGAAGAAGATTATTCGCTTTTATCAGATTTGCACGAAAAAGGTAGTTACAATGAAATTGCCGAATATCTTAAACAGTGGGATCATGGAGAATACTACGAAGAAAGCGAACCTCAATTGGCATTGTATGACTACACATTGTATTCCGATGACAAATATCTACTGGTTTATAATTTGAGTATCGGAGGAACATTTGCGCTGTTCGCCAAGATTAATAGCTAAGGATGGAGAAAACTCCATCCTTTTTTCTGCCCAACCTCCAAATAACATCCTTTTATATCTCTCTTTCTTTCCTTTTCTACCTGATATACTTCCCTCTTTTATTTTCTGCCGCTCATTCTTTACATCCCTGTAACCCGTTATTTTCCCGCAAAGATAGAAAGGTGTTTCCAATCCTTACAAAGCCGCTTCGCATATGTACCGGCAAATCTTCCTCTCCCTTCGTTCGAGCGTATTTACCGCTCCAGCTTTGCATGATTATCTCCTCCCATCTTATGAGCTGAAAAATATCTCTCCTACAGGTCTGTAAAAAGGCTGAAAGGTAGGGAATTAAACAGGTTAAAAACATGGGTTACAACAAATTAAATTCATTAGTGGCTAATACTAGAGCCATAGGGGTAGCTTTTCAACTTCGTAAAGAACAAAGAAAAGCAACAGTAGAAGAACGGGCAGTTCTGCAACAGTATTCAGGTTTTGGCGGTATTCCTTACATACTGTCGTTGGACAGTGAAAACAAAAGCGCAACAGAAACCAGCGAAGTAAACGAAGCTTTACTACAACTTAGTAATGTTCTTCTAAACGGTGTAGAGGGCGATCGAAAACTTTATAAGTCACTCGTTAAAAGCATCAAGAGTTCATCGCTTACCGCCTTTTATACACCTAAAGACATCATTTCCACCCTTGCAAATCAAATCCAACAGGCTTTTCAAAGCAACGGTTTATGCATCGGTAATTTTCTCGAACCAGCCGCAGGAACAGGCGGCTTTCTTCCCATTGCCACCACAGGGACAGAAAAAACCGCTTTCGAAAAAGACCTTGTTTCAGGTCTGATACTAACCGCTTTAGAGCCCGAAACTAATGTTATCGTTGATGGCTTCGAAACACTTGATACAAAAGAATTAGCTTCAACCGAGTTTGATATCATTGCATCCAACATCCCGTTCGGAAGTCTTAAAATTTACGATGCCGAATTTGAGAAAAAAGGCAATTCTTATAAAATGGCTACAAAAACCATTCATAACTATTTCTTCTTAAAAGCCATTAATCAACTCAAAGAGGGTGGTATCCTCGCTTTCATCACTTCACGCTGGGTTGCAAATGGACCCTCAAACAAGTTTGTTAGGGATTTTATTGTACACAATACCAACCTGATTACCGCTATACGCTTACCCGATAATTTATTCATACAAACGGCAGGTATCGAAGTTGGTAGCGACCTGTTAATCGTTCAAAAGCACAGCAACAAAGCCATGCTTACTTCAAGAGAACAATTATTTCTTGATACAGTAAAAGAAAACGTTCCGAACAGCAATAATAAATGCGAATCCGCGAACAAATTATTATCACAGCCTAAATATGCGCTGGCTACTGAAAGCAGTATCAAAACAAACCAGTTCGGTAAATATGTGCGTAAATATCATTGGAAAGATACCGAGGCAAGTATGCAAGAATCCCTAGCCAACATACTGGCAGCAGACTTTAACCGCTATTTCAGGAAAGATTTGTTCGGTAAGCCAGCCACAGAACAGACAACGGGGCAATACTCACTTTTCGATCTTTTCGATAATGCAAACACAGCTCCCGAACCAACGTCAAAGGAGAAAAAAGAAAACGGAGAATATACTGATACAATCGAAGCATGGATGAAAGAGGGCACTATGGTGCTATTCAAAGAGCAGTTAGGTACTCTGTATTTCAAACAAGCAAGCCTGTTAGATATGCCTCAACCGTTTTTCAAGCAGATCAAAGTACGTCAAGTGAATATTGAAAGAGCCGGGGACTATTTCAAGATCAGAGCTGCCTACTTTGCTCTTGCCAACTACGAAGATCAGAACAAGCAGGAATATCCCTTGCTGCGCGAAAACCTGAATGCTTGCTATGATTCTTATGTTGCAAAATGGGGACAATTCCATTGTAATGATAATAAAGAATTTATTTTGATGGATGCACTCGGGATGGAAGTATTCACTATCGAAATGCTGCACGAAAACAAGATTTTCAAAGCAGACATTATGAAAGAGCCTGTTGCATTCAAACGAGTAGATATTAACGCAAAACTCGAACCTCTTGAAGCTCTTTCTAGTAGTTTAAACTATTACGGACATGTGGATTTGGATTACATGTGTCAATCAACACAGAAAGAAGAAAGTGATTTGATTGAAGAATTGAGCGGAGAAATGTACTACAACGCCCTTACGGACTGTTGGGAAGAAAAAGGAAAATTCCTTGCCGGCAATGTAATCAGTAAAAGCAAAGACTTACAAACATTTGCCGCAAAACAAACAGGCCGGATCAAAGATTGGACGAACACAGCCGTCAAAGCTTTAGAAAATGTCATTCCCGAACCTATCAACTACGAAGATTTGGAGTTTAATCTCGGGGAGCGTTGGGTGCCCTGCGATATTTATTCAAGTTTTGCCACAGAATTATTTGAAGCCGAAACAAAAGTTTTCTATTTCGACGTAAACGACACCTACATCGTATCGATAGAAGAATATTCCAGCATTTCCAACCGCGTATATTCCATCCGTAATATAAACGGAGAGGGGCTTTTAGTTCATGCGTTGCAGGATACTGTACCCGAGTTCACCAAAGAAATTACAAAAAACGGTGATAAAATAAGAATACCTGATGAAGAAGCTATACAAGCAGCTTCGGTGAAGATACAGGAAATCAGAGAAAAATTCAATAGTTGGTTAGATAATCAGCCGATTGGAATGCGTGAAGAGCTTGTAAGGCTGTATAACGAACGTTTCAACTGTTATGTCCGTCCCTCATATAACGGATCAGCACAAACTTTCCCTGCCCTATCATTCGAACAACTCAAATATAAAGAGCTCTACCCATCACAAAAAGATGCGGTCTGGATGATTAAGCAAAATAGCGGTGGTGTCTGTTGGCATGACGTAGGAGCCGGAAAGACCATGATTATGTGCATTGCAGCATACGAAATGAAACGCTTAGGACTTGCACAAAAGCCTCTTATTATCGGCTTAAAAGCCAACATTCATCAGATAGCTGCCGATTTTCGAAAAGCCTATCCCAACGCAAAAATTCTCTATCCGGGCAAGGAGGATTTCAAACCCAAAATGCGGCAGGAAATTTTCTCAAAAATCAAAAACAATAACTGGGATTGCATTCTCTTGACACACGATCAATTCGCAAAGATTCCGCAGTCGGAAGAAACCCAGATCGCCATCTTTGAAGAAGAACTTGCAGATGTAGAACGTTCATTATTGGTACTGCAAGCCTCGGGCGTACAATGGAGCAATCGAAAGATGAAAAAAGCGCTTGAAAAAAGACAAGAAAACCTTAAAACCGTCTTACAAAGCCTCAAAAACGCTATTAACAGGAAAAAGGATAACAGCATTGATTTTCATACCATGGGTATCGATCACATACTGGTAGACGAGTATCATTTTTTCAAAAATCTTATGTTTCAGACCAGACACTCGCGGGTTGCAGGCATCGGAAATAGCCGGGGATCACAGAGAGCGTTAAATCTCCTGATAGCTATTCGTGACATACAAAGACGTTCAGGAAAGGATTTCGGAGCTACTTTTCTTTCCGGTACGATAATCGTTAATGCACTAACCGAACTATACGTGCTGTTCAAATACCTTCGTCCACAGGAACTGAAACGTCAGCAAATCAGTTGTTTCGACGCTTGGGCCGCCATTTTCACAAAAAAGACGAGCGACTACGAGCTAAATGTTACAGGCAGTATCAAGCGAAAAGAACGTTTTCGCACTTATATCAAAGTCCCGGAATTAGCGGCTTTCTTACGTGAAATTACAGATTACCGGACTGCGGAAATGATTAATCTCGATATTCCTGAAAAGAATGTTCGATTCCTCACAAACGAACCCACTCTAGCACAGGAAGAAATGATAAACCGCTTAGTGTCATTCGCCCATACGGGCAAGTGGGAAGACTTAGGTCTAAACTATCCTGCTCCGGAAAATCTCGATGCAGCAAAAATGCTGATCGCTACCGATATCGCTCGTAAAATGGCTCTCGATATGCGAATGTTAGATTCAGAATGTTTTGAAGATGATCCCAATAATAAGGCTTGGCAATGTGCAGCCCAAATCTACGACTATTATACCCGTTTCGATGAACAGAAAGGCACTCAATTCGTGTTTAGTGATTTAGGCACATACAAAGCCGACAAATGGAACATTTACCAAGACATCAAAGACAAGCTGGTTAGTCATTACGGTATTCCGGGAGACGAGATACAGTTTATCCAGTGCGCCAAGTCGGAAACCGCCAGAAAAAATTTATTCGAAAAAATGAACAATGGTACAGTCCGCATCCTATTTGGTTCAACTTCCATGTTGGGAACAGGAGTAAATGCGCAGGAAAGAGCCGTAGCGGTGCATCATCTTGACATACCTTGGCGCCCTGCCGATCTGCAACAAAGAGACGGGCGTGCAGTGCGCAAAGGCAACAAGGTTAAGTTGTGGGGTAACAATACGGTAGATGTCGTTATTTACGGTACAGAAAAAACGCTGGATGCCTATAAATTCAATTTGCTTAAAAACAAGCAAGCATTCATCGGCCAAATCAATAACGGGACAATCGCTGTCCGCAGAATGGACGAGGATTGTATGGACGAAAATAGCGGCATGAACTTTGCTGAATTTGTTGCTGTCCTCTCCGGAAATACAGATTTATTAGATAAAACCAAACTCGATAGTAAGATAATGCAGCTTGAAAAAGAACAAGGCAACTTCAATAAAGAGCATTACAGAGCAGAAAAGACCATTGCCAAGTATGAAGAGGATATCGAAAGTGGTAAACTTTTCATAGCACGTGTTACAAAGGATATTGCTTATGTCGAGCATTTCAAAGGAGAAAGACACACAACACTTATCGGCCAGCAAACAGCATCCGCAGAAGAAACCGGAAAAGCCTTGCACCAGATTTCAAGAAGTTACCGAAACGAAGATTTAAAACACATTGGCTATTGCATGGGGCTGAAACTCTACATCAAAAGCGAGTATCATTGGACTGGCGGTTTTGAACGTAACGTTTTCTTTGTCGAGGGAAAAAGCGGCCTGAAATACCGTAACGGCACTACAGGTGCATTATCCCTAAGTTTCAAAAATGCGGCAGAATATCCCGTTACCACGTTAGAGTGCATCGATCAATTGATTGTGCGCCGGAACAAAGAAATAGACCGTATGGAAAGCGAGTTTCCCACTTTGCGTAAAATCATGGCAAACATATGGGGCAAAGCCGAGGAACTGGCTAACCTAAAAGTCGAACGCAAAGCATTGCAAGATCGCATTGATAAATCCTTGCAGGAAACCGAAGGAAACCTCATTCCTGACAAGGCAGCATAAACCTTAACCTGTTTATTGCCCGAATCCCTGTCCTAGCTATCAAATTAGCAGGATGGGGATTTTATCATACTCACGCATACCCCCAACCATCCCCACCACTTATACAAATTCATCTCCCTTTCTACATGTTTTACCTCCCTACCCTTTATACCAGCGAGATTTCCTGTGATTTCTTCCACTTCAGGAGCCGGTTATTATTTATCCGCAAAAATAGGAGTCTCCACAATCGTTTCCGGCAAATTAAGCCACTCCGCGTATTTTCTGAAATCTTCCTTTCTCCAATGGAAAGAGATTTCCCAAAATAAATTTGACCTGAAACAGGATACTCCAAATAAGCAGATAAAAAATTAACGTTCTTCCTGAAGCAGTTCTTCTACGGTAGGGATTAACTAATTATGAAACATCCAACCAAAAAAATCATGGAAAGAGTCAAAGTACACACATTTCACTCAAACGGCAATGACGTTATTTGCAAGTATATGAACGTCGAAAGAGTCAATGAAAACATTCTGTATATTGCGGCAAATGAAGTTTATGGTAATGAAAACAGCAAAACCTTTTATTGCCTAATTGCAGAATACAACAGCACATTTGTTAATCTTGGCATAATAAGCAATTTAGATATTATAAAAAATTACACTTTTGACAAGATTTTAGAAATTTACAATAATAGAATAAAAGGTAAATACTATTTTAATAAAGTGGATCTTATTATGTGTAAAGCAATTTCCGATAAACTATACGAAGATGCTTTGACATCCCGTAATTATGTACTATCACAACGAGCTGAAGAAGATCGCAAAAATCAGGAAAAACGCAGGATAGAGGCCCAGGAAGAAAAAACTAAAAAGGAACAGGAAAAAGCCCGAAAAAAGATCGAACGTGAAGAAAAAAAGAAAAAAGATGAACTTTTCTTTATCGAGAACAGTGACGTTTTAAAGGATAATCTATCTTCTTTTGAAAAACTAACTGCCATAAAAGAGCTTAATAAATTATATCAGTGGCATTTTTCAGAGCCCGAACGCATTATCACATGCTCCATACTGGATTTAATCAGGAAGCATAGTTATTGCAAAATTACATCTGTGACACAAGAATACTCTAAAAGTGGAGATTTACTGATAACGCCTAAAACTTATTACTATATAGGTACAGCAAAAGACAGTTTAGGCTTCCAGATACCGGCTAAATTAGGAAAGATAATGACTTTAAACGAAAATAATCAATGAAAGCACCAAAAGCAAAAACATACGTAAAAAAATGCTTTAGTTCTGCACGCGCTAATATGGATGACAGACAAGCACAAAAAGCATGTAACATTGCTTTTAATGAAGGAGCGGCAAGCATGAAAAAAAAAGCAATCAAATCTTATTGTAAGCATTGTGAGATGAAAGACTTAATCAATTGTACCCAAGAAAACAAAAATTGTCCTTTTCTCGAAAGCTTTATCAATGACTTAAAATGATAAGACTCATCCGAATAAAGCTATATTAGTTTATAATCCCAATTGTACACACACTACCACGCGAGTCTATTCATGCAAATAAAGAAATAGCATAATATCATTATATAATAATATAATGATATAAGTAAATATGACTTTATAAGATTCTTCAATATGGCTAAGATCCATTTCTACAGGAATTTTACAGGCATTAAATCAGTGAAGATTGGGTTATACGAGCTTCGTGAGAATGGGGAATTGACAGCCGCAAATTGCATTATCTAAATAATAAACATCAAAAAGAAGAAAAGCAGGAGCTATAGCACTTAAACTCCTGCTATCCGATAACAGAGAAATAGCTAGCTAATTCATCGTTTAATAAGTAACCACATATCAAAGCCATCAGTGTTGCTAAAAGACTTTAAGGAATAACATTCTACCTAGTCCGGCACCTTTTATAACATCAATTCACTCACACTTACACAAACCCGCAACCATAATCCATTTATAAGACAAAGAACTTTTAGGAATTGACTATTTTTTCAGCAAAATTAATTGCATCAACATTATTCTTTTACAAAAAGATGCTTTCAGCTTCACAATAAATAATCTTCCTTTTCCATAGTGAAAAAGAGTATTATTTCATGGAATTTTCGTATAGAATAATATGCAATCCTAATAGCAGAAAAAATAATCAATTCCTAAATAGTTCAGACTAAAGGGAAGTATATAATTAAATTTAGCAATGAGTACACTTAAAGTTTACTACGGTTGGGCCCGTATGAATAAAATTAGAAAACGGGAAGGAATTTCTGTGATTTTTGAGAATTGCCAGCAAAATGGAGAATATGCTAAGAAATTTATTAAACGCATGCAAGATACTGTATATGAACGCTTCCAAACGGATGGAGAAGCCACAGATGCCAAAGGCATCACCAGAATGTACACAGAATACAGTATATTTTTAGACCATAAAAATATCAGAGGAAGCTTAAACGCCGCCCTTCTAGAGAATCACGCTGCTGATAGCAATAATGTCCCTGCAAATATACGTGATGAAATCTATGAAAAACTAAGATTGGCTTTTATGACAAGCCACTCGAATTATAAAGATTCCTCAGCAATTAATAAAAAGTAGTCAACTAACGAGAAACAAAGAAGAATATGAATAAAAAACAACTTACCGGATTTTATGATAGATATAAAAAAGAAATTTCTGTTGGCGATAATATAGCAATAAGCATCTATGATGCATGCCATAGGCCAATGTCACTTATTATATCTAAGAGTTGCATAGTTGAAGCTCATGCCGGAGAGTTTGGTGTAATTTGGGGATTTAAGGAAACATTTACTCCATTAATTAATTTCTCTTGGAATGTAACTTTTGAAATAATAAAAGAAAATCAGAACTGATTATGAAACATAAAGCTAAGAAACAATTAACATTCGTATTCTTCTCAGGAATACTCGGATTCACTTCTCCATTTATCGGAAAAGTACGGAATGAAATTGCCCGGAGAGTGGACAAAAACAAAGTAGTATCAGCCAAACATGACATTGAACTTCAACTGATTGAGATAAAAAATGGTCTTCCAAAGGTATTATATTCCTGTTATCTCTATAACGATTCGTTCGAAATGATGCACGGGAGTATCTCAAATTCCAAACAATATTTAAAAGAATCCTGGATATACCATATGAATAGAAATCAGTCACACACAAGCGACCCAACATAAGTAATCCACAAACCTATGAATGCAGTTCCTAAACGGTATTGTATTCATAGTCAACTATGCCACGGCCTTCCTTTTTTATTCCCATTATCCCCCTCTTATACTCCTTCATACTCCAGTCCATCCCTTTACACGCACCTCACTGCCTTCTTTCACCCTATTATCACCGTAACTGGCTGAACTATCCACGTGCAAATATCAGCAAAAGCTAGATACACCAACATTTTCAGTAAAAATCTCCAACTTTCAGCTAGTATTTTCTCTGAAAAGGTTGGCTTTATCTGTTGCTTTTGCAAAGAGAGCACATGAAAGTTCCTAAAACAGCTACGGAGATAAAACGGTAATTATCAACGACTGAAGGGGAAATAATCATCATAATTTTCAACAGAGCAAAAACGATAGAAATTATATTAATCATTAAAAACAAAGCATTATGACATTTAGAGAATTGATGGCAGAGAATGGCTATGAGTTGCAAACCACTTTTTGGAATGATTTTTCGATCGCTGATCGCTTTGGAATCGAAGCTATCAACGATACATACAAACGTGCATTCAGTGAATGGAAAGATAACTATAAATACCTCACTGAACTCATTTTAGTATTGAATCATAAGATATGGCAGTATTATAAAAACCACCCGGACGTTGCAAAACTTTATAATCGTCTTTGGAAAGAAGCAGACCTGTACGCTACAAATAACCTTCAAGGTAAGGAACTGAATTATTTCTACAGTGTAACCGACTGAAAATATCTGAATATTTAAATGTACAGAAAAGAAAAACATGGAATTAATACAAATAGAAAAAATAGCTCACCTAAGAAATGGAATACCTGCATACCAAAATATCAGTGAGGGAGAAGAAGTTATACATTATAAAATGAGTAATTACAACAGAGAAAAAGATATGTTTAATGATGGTACCAAAGCATTTATAACAAGCAGTCAAGTACAAAAGCATCTTCTATGCAACAATGATCTGCTACTTTCAATAAAAGGTGCAAAGTATTATTGTGCCCTCTACAATCCCGAATATGAAGAAAAAGCAATAGCATCTGATTCTTTATTAGTCTTACAAGTGACAGATGATAGAATAATGCCTGAATATCTCTGTTGGTTGTTAAACAGACCTGAAACGGGTAAAGAGCTAATGATATCGTCTTCAAATCATTATATTATAAGAAAAGATAAAGTAGCATCATTAGGTATCCCTCTAGTGAGTTTGGAGGCGCAAGCTCTTATTATTGAAATATGCAAATTACAAAAGGAAAAAATTAAAATACAGAAGGAACAAATACTTCTCTATGAAGAAATTCAATCCTATTTCTTTTCCATACTTCACAGATAACAGGATCATCATCTAAGCATTTAATAATCGTCCAAAAAAAACAAATTTTCTCAACAACAAATAAAATATTAATCAACCAATTAAAAAAACAACAATTATGCAAACATTTTCACTTAACGAGTTACTTACACCCATTCATTACTTACATTCTCCACTCTGGAGTACAGCTCTTCACATGATGAATACATTAAGTTTAGTACTTGCCATGCTATATACAAGTACAACTAAACATAGCAGAAAGATATACAATATATACATCATCGCCCAAACAATCTATTTCTTTCTGTTTACGGCTTACAGTCTTGTCTATATTCCATATATTCTCAGAATTGGTTCCGAATATTTTTACGAATTTATACTACAAGGCATATTATTTATCCTTCCAATTATCCTAGTAGTTAAAGTCTATAGAGACAGGACCGTAAATAATCAATGACTAATAGACATTTTTATAGATAAAAAAAACATTAACCCTTTAAAAAACAAAAAATTATGGGACATTTAAGAGGTAGCATCAACTTGATGCAGTTTTTAGGAGCAGAAGTTCGTTCAATGGAAATCGGTGGATCAGTTCACAATGTAGTGGTTATTCCTATAGATTGGAATGACATTAACATAACCACAGATAAGACCACTCAAGAACCCAATGCGGCATACATAAACTTACGTGCATGGGAAACCAATGACAAGTTCCGTCAGACTTGCATGGAGCATAATGCAGACAAGGAAGATTATATTGCACCCACCCACCAAATCCAGAACAGCTACAGCCAGCAATTTCAGGAATTAGCATTGAAATCGGCAGAAGCACGTTTGCGCAAAGATGATAAGTATATGGCCGAAAATCCGTCAGATGACGACATCAAGACGAAAGCCAGAAACGAAGTTAGCAACAAATCCCGTCTCGGGACACTAACACCGTTGGCACGCAAACAGCCACAATCTTTTACAGGACAGGCAGAAGCAGCCTCTGCCGGTCAATGGCAATCGCCTACAGGAGATCAGAATGTAAAAGATGACTTGCCATTCTAATCAGCATAAGGCATGTTGGTAAAACCGGCATTAATGAAAGACGAACACATCATCCTTCACTGCCCGCAGTGGAGAATGATGGTTCTCCTATTTTTCCAGGAAACCTTGCATAGAACGGAAAGTAACCGGAAAAGCAGAAAAACAATCAGACTTTCCGGTCAAATTCAACCGGAAGGAAACAAATAAACTTATGACGATAATGAAAATAATGTTTTTCGACACAGAGACAGGTGGAAAAGATGCTAGAAAAGTCGATCTTCTGCAATTATCCTATCAGATAATCGGATACCCGACTTTCAAACTCGTGAAGCAACGAAATTTCTATTTCAAACGCGAAAGACCGGCAGCTGCCGAAGCAATCAACGTAAACGGGCTTACCGATGACTTTTTAGCCAAACAGACATTAACATCACGAAACATCGCTATCAAAGAATTTCTTATCGATCTCGCCCAATGCGATTTATTGGTAGCACATTGTATTGACTTCGACAAGAATTTCATCCTTTACACCAGCCGCCGAACCCACTATACCCAACGATTTAACAAAGTTTTCGGAACACTGCGAACTTATGATACAATGAAAGAAACTGCCTCTCTATGCCAGTTCCCTTTCACAGCACCGCGCGATTATCAAAAAGAAAGCAAATATAAATACCCCCGTTTATCAGAACTTGCCGACTTCCTAAAGATCGACAGAAGCGATATCAACCTTCACGACAGCAATGCCGATGTACAACTTACCGTCCGTTGTTTCAAGAAATTAGCAGAGATTGGCTGGATCAACGTAACACCGGAAGTTTCCCCCTCTTCATCGTAATAATTAAGCCCTACATTTTCCCTCCTTTTATACCATCCCGTCTTCCCGAAAGCTGATTTCTCCACTACATTATGGAGCCAGCAACACATGCTTTTCCATGTGACTCCGAAAATCCGAAGCGAACAGAGTCTTCAAAAAGACCCGGTTTGCTTCCTCCGTCACAAGCATATATCACTTGCTCCGCCTCTCCGTTACGCCCTCAATCTTTCCCCGAAGCCAGGTTCCGCCACTCATACCACAACTATCCCCTTCTATCTCACTTCCCCACCTTTATATACCGCCCACCCCCTCCTCCCGATTCCCCTACTCAGGCAGTTCGTCATTATTTTATCCGCAAATATAGAGTATCCACCTTGATACCGTCAAGTCCGTAGCACTCCGTGTATTGTCTGAAATCTTCCTTTCTCCGAAAGCGTATTTCCGTCAATAGACTTGCCAGAAACAAGGCGGACACTACAAAGAGGCAGATAAAAAATCAACAGTTCTCCTGAAAGTGAGTAATCTTACAAAAGGGAAGTAAAACTCAAAATAAATCAAAAATGAGTAAAGTACAATGTATTTTCGGTAAAATGCAATTTTGCGCAGATGGTGTCTTGGTTCTTTATATAGACAAAGAAGAATATATTGAGGAAACTATTGCAGAGGAGTATTGTGATGCAAAAATTGATTCTAATGAGTATGACTCTTATGTTATCCCCGACTTATACTATCCGGATATACGAGGAATTAGAGGAAAAGTAGATTATGGTCGTTGCAAAAATCAATTCTAATAAAAATAAAAATGAATAAGCAATGAAAGCATCAAAAGCAAAAAGATACGTAAACACATTATTGCAAGCAATGCGACATGGGGAAGCTCGCACATTGCAACCCGTGCAACCCCGACTGCCCATTCATCCAGTCATTCATCAATGAACTAGAATAGGACAACAACCGCCATTTACCGTATCCAGTCCGATACAGTCACAGATAGCAGGAACGGGGATATTTTGCGAATGCCGCAATATACCCGTTTCCCTTCTATCATGCCAACCTCCCTTTCTACATCCAGCCAGCCCCCTTTTAAAACTTCACTCCCCCTCCTCTTTTATCCCATCCTTCTCCCCTTTCATAATACCTCTACATTATTTCGGAATCTCCCCCACTTCAGAAGCCGGTTATTATTTATCCACAAAAATAGAGTATCTACCTTATTTCCTGCAAGTCCGTAACACTCCGTATATTGCCTGAAATCTTCCTTTCTCCCGAAAGCGTATTTCCGTCAATAGACTTGCCTGAAACAAGGCGGACACTACAAAAAAGCAGATAAAAAATTAACAGTTCTCCTGAAGTAAGCAATCTTACAAAAGGGGAATTAAACTTAAACAAATTATGTTCGTAGAAATTTCAGAGTTAATGTCAGACAGAGATATGATTACACTCGTACTGGCAAAAGTCAATGGTAAAGTAAGCGTGTCCGTCATGCCGACCAAAAAAGGATTGAAAGATGAAGCAAAAAATAATCTTTCTCCTATTCTAATAACTGGTACACCCGAAGAACTTGACCAACAGTTTATTAACATCATCAAACAACCGCTTCAAAAAGCAACAGGATTGCTTACCAACATGGAAAAATTCGAGAAATCAATGGAAGTCGCCCAAGCCAATTCAAAAGCCGCCTCCGAAGCGAAGAAAAAAGTAGATGCAGAGCGCAAAGCATTCACCGACAAGATGAAAAAGGTGGACACCCTGTACACTGAGAAGAAATACCCTGAAGCCGCCCTTTTGCTCAAAGAGGTGAGCGAAATGCCCGGTGCGGACAAAAAGCAATGCGAGAATTTAAAAAATAAAATAAATATTGAACTGAACAGTAACTCATTGTTCGCAGAATAATAGTAGATTATGGCTTTACAAGTAACAGGAATAGAACGAGTATTCAAGTACAATAATACCGTTCTCAACGACCCCGACCCCGAATTATCACCCGAAGACGTGTTGCTTTTTTACTCCAACACATACCCCGAACTGACAACGAGCAATGTTCACAGCCAACTCACCGAAGAAGGTACTATGGAATATTCGTTCAAGACAACAATCGGAACTAAAGGTTAATTATTTATGAATAAAAATTTATGCAACAATCAGCTACACCAGTCACTAGGAAGAATCCTTTTACGGGAGAAAAAGAGCAAAAATACAGGAATATCCGTGCGACAAGCACGGGTACTTCCCAAATCATCACAGATAACTCATTTCTGAAAGAGCAATTTGTCAATATTCCACTGACAGACGTTGCTCCTTTGGCTGACTTTGAAAAAAGAGTCAATCCCGAAAACAATATAGAACGGCTCATTCGGGCAGCTATGGGCTACCTCTCCCTCTACGACAAAAAAATGACATTCACCCCCATCGGCAGATTCGGATATGACCTGACTAACTTAATCCATAAGGTCACCCAATCACTGCCCGAAGGACAATCATTGAATGTGGACTATATCGGAGACGAATTTGTATTTGTCGTTTACCAACCAAATCCAACAAGATATTGGGACACTATAGTCTATATACCCATTTCTATCGCACACACCATGCGTCCGAAAATTAGAAAGTTATTCATCCGCTTCATTGCATTCATCATGCAGCATAACAACCTGCCCACCATAAAAGACACCTATGACTACGATTACTTCATAGAAAATATCCAAGAAAGAATGAAAGATAAGAATGACGAAGTGGATGAAAGTTTTATCGAGGCGATGCGCTCTTACAAGAATAAGCGAGGCAAAGCGAATCGGATGTTACAGCAAGTCAATCAGCATACAGACACACGCCCGGAAGAACTGCTTACCGAACTAAAGAATCTTCAACACCTTTCCACAACTGAAACAGAGCAGGTACAGAGCATGATTCGGGGCATCGAACTCCTATCCAGCGATAGATTAGTAGAATATTCATACGAAAACAACTACGACTACTATTACTGCGATTATTTGGATAGCAATTACGAACAAACAGCATGGTATGATCTGATATGCTTATCATGGGGAACATGCTGCGAAGATGAAATCACTGATTATCATTACGAAGGACTTAGTGAGCGTTGCAACAACTCTGACGTGTCAAGTCCCTATTCCTATACCACGTTATCACCCGACAAGCCCCAAAAGTTACCACCTTGCACATTCCCGTTTGAGTGGTTGGATTATATCTGTGATGATTTTTACAAAAACTTAGTAACAAAATGAATGAATTAACGAAACAATTATCAACCATGTTGGTTCCCGAAATGGCAATCATTGTCTACTCGGACGATAACCGAACCAATCTTTATTTAGAGCGCAGAGACATTCGCAATGGCAATATGGGTGCAGGAAAGCCCCTCACCGAAGAATGTATCAAAGACATAGCAGACCTCGCCCTCAATCGTGCCAGTAAGGAGTTGCACGGTGTCATTCCGCCCAATATGCTCTATGCCGACGGACGCAAAGGCTACGAGAAGTTCGTGTGGTACGAAAAACCACAAAAAAAGATGCACTATTTCCGAAAGAATTTAGACATTCCAAATGGAACTTTATGCACCCCCTCACTCTTGTATGTCGTAGAGCGTGACGTACTATCACTCTATGCGTTTTGTGGCGACAATCCCGACAGTCAACTCTACCAAGCCCCCTATTTCAACGTATCTTCTTCATACGCCTGTTTGGGCAATTCTAAACTACCCGAAATAGAAGAAATGACGTATCAGAATATTATTGCATATTGGGAAAAAATGTTTTGGCAGTCCGAATTTTCGCATATCCTAGGCACCAACCCTATCAAATCCAATCTTGCTCTGGTTACAAAAAAGCTGATAAAAACAGGAGAACCGTTTCCCGAATCCGAACTAATCCCGATAAAATTAACTCTCAAAAAAATCATAGGATGAAAAAAGTCCATTTTACCGACAGCTATCTGATAAATCCGCAACACCCCGTTACCGTCCACCTCATTGGAGCAGGTGGCACAGGCTCCCAAGTATTGGAAGCATTAGCACGCATGGATGCAGCCCTTATTCGTTTGGGACACCCGGGACTTTACGTAACCGTATTTGATGCGGACGAAGTTTCAGAATCAAACATCGGCAGACAATTATTCAGCCCTGCCGACATCGGTCTGAACAAAGCCATATGCCTTGTGACACGCACCAACCAATTTTTCGGACTTGATTGGGAAGCCGTACCCGAAATGTATTCGGACGATGCCCCGAGTGCTAACATCACCATTTCCTGCGTGGACAACGTAAAAAGCAGACTTGTTATTTACCAACATCTCAAACAAGTCAATCACATCTCCGATGTCTACGAAAGCCCCTTGTATTGGCTCGATTTCGGCAACACGCAACAAACGGGACAAGTCATTTTAGGTACAGTCAAACCCGTCAAACAACCTAAAAAGGCAAAATACCCGACACAAGCAACATTACCTACCCTCTGCGACATGTTCGACCTCACCCAAGTAGATGAACAGAACAGTGGTCCGAGTTGCTCCGTTACCGAAGCACTGCGGAAGCAAGACCTCTTCATTAACTCCACTTTGGCACAAAACGGATGCGCCCTACTATGGAAGTTGTTCAGAGAAGCTAAACTTGAGCACCACGGTGTATTCCTCAATCTTTCGACTTTTAAAACCAATCCCATTGCTGTGGGGGCTTAAATGCCCCCACTCTCATCATACTAAGCATCATGTACTCAATTTCCCTTCCACTTATATATCAATTCCTTTTATATTTTCCTACCTTTTATATTTATATCATTCTACCAGTCTCGATACCGTTCCGCTTTACTTGTATCGTACCCTTATTTCTTTGCACCGAACTCATTTTTCATGGATAGTACTAATATGTAAAGTCTTCCTTCTCAACTTCTCCTTGTGTATAACGGCAGTACTTTTCACTTGATTCATATACTTAGTTTCCACAAGAACAAGATCCTGCATTTTATACTTTCCCTATCTTTACGGAGTTCACCACAATGTTAGTAAACCTTCAAATTTTCTAGGTATTTCCTCAAAATTCTTACATCAGCATGCTACCCACTCTCTCCATGCAGCTCTTATTTTCACATTCGAAATTCAATCAGTCAAAAAAATATTTTATTCCAGCAAATTTAGGGCAAGGAGCGCCCTAAAGGGCTTATTGGGATGGATAAATCCTTTCACAAGGTTAAAGTGCATTTAGTCAAGAATTCTTCCAACATTCTGTAAATATTGCGTAATTCCCGCTAAAACCTTGTTCACCCTCTGTCTTGGTCCAAGAATGCTGTCACAAAAATTTATTTATTTTTCAACTTTTAAAATTTTACGATTATGAAAAGAGCTAATAACTTCGAGATTACGGGTAATTGTGTTGCTGATGCAAAAATCATCATTTGCGGTAATAATAGAGAAAAAGCAATATTTAGCGTTGCAGTAAACCACCTCTATAATACAACATCAGAAGGTGAAAAACAAACTGTTCCTGAATACTTCAATGTGGAAACCTGGGATAAAAAACTTTTCCCACTCATTAAGAAAGGTGCCACTGTAACTGTCAAAGGCTTCCGCAAAGGTTGTATCGTCAAAGAAAAACCTTACTTCTTTATCGTTTCCACAAAAATCGAAAAATTTGTTCCCGATCAAAATGCGTAACGGGCAAATATCATAAGAAAAGCGGCTCGATTGCGAACCGTTTTTCTTATGATTATATTTTCTTTTTATACCTTCATAAGAAGTACAGGTACCTCTTACCAGCCTCGTGTGGAACCGCCTCATATGTGGGTAAAATACATATTTACTCACTTTTTACCTTTTCTAAATTTACCCATTGTATGTACATGAAAAAAACTTATTTCATTTAATCTTACCTTTTTTTCTTTCATTTCTTTCTCTTGAAAGTCATGAAAGAAATTATCTTATTTTTCGTTTTGCCATCCATCCATATCCCTATACTTTTACCTCAATAAAAAAACATAAGTATAGATGAAAGAAAATCCAAACAGTAGTCAATTGATAACAATAGATATGGAATTACTTGCCTATTTGAGCGAAGCCTCAACAGTATGCAACAGGTTATTTGCATTCCACAATCTCCTACAACAAGCGGTCAAAGAACCGACGGACATCACCAAACGAGGAATTGTTATACATTTGGAACCCGGACAGTTGGAAGCCTCAATACTGGCTTTATCCAACAAGTGGAAATGGCATCGTAAAACCATAACCAGCTTTTTAGACGAATTGGAAAGACGCGGTTACATCAAACGGATGTCCAACAAATTAAGTACTATTATTGAAGTGACTTGTTTGAGGCAGAGTACAACAGAACCGGAAACAGACTGTACAGCCCAAACGCCTGTGATATGTGCACCCAAATTTGCTGCATCATGTACATCTGACTTTCAGAACTTACCTAATGTAGCACATCAGGCTCCTCCCATGCAACTGACAAACGAAGTTCGCCAGTTGTGCCGGAAAGCATACGATCTCTTCATAGAAATGCTTCCCTTGCTAGACAAGCCAGCACCCTACAATGCCAATATCGAAAAAGACATTTACTATGTCTTTTGCCTCGGAATGCATGCGGATTTTGATTTGCTGAAAAAATACTTCGACATCATCAGTGCAGACCCGTTCAAAAATGGAACTTTACCGGGGATGTCACCTAACAAAGAGTCTTTCAGCCATCTTTTTTCCACAAACTGGCAACTCGTCCTCGATTGTGGTGCCGAATTTAACAGAGTTTTATGAACATAGCTCCCTTTTATAGCTCCAAGGAGGGCATTTTTAAGGCCATGACGGAAATATTTCCTCTTATGAAGCCATCCCCCCACCCCGACCCAATGCTGCTGTACAGCCCTCCTCTCACATTTCCTCTCCCCTACCGTTCATGCTGGGCTTGCCCAGACCCTTTGCCCCAAAAGGGGAGCCTAATACCCCCTTTCTACGAAAGTGTTGCGCAGGGGCTTATAAGAGGGGCAGCAAGCTGATTTGATTTTGTTGTATAATTCAAATAAAAAAACATGAAAAGTAAAGCGAATAAACAGGTGGCAGATATGCAGGCAACAACTGGTATCACCACAGCAGAAAGTAATGAGTTTCAGAGACGTTGGAAAGACGAGCGTTGGGATCGTGCTGGTAAAGAAGGTAACTACGACCGCACTCGTGATCATCTCAATTTCGAAGTAGCTAAGGGCGGTGTCATTCGCCCAATAGACAAAGGCCGCTCTGTCGGTGAAAAGATAACTGCTCGACTGACATCATGTGGTATTACCAACCCCAACTTGGGAAGAAAAGTACCCAATATACGAATCGCCGCTAAGTTTATATTCGGCGGTAGCCGTGAAAAGATGCACGAACTCGCATTTGGTAGCCAGAAAGTCGATCTCACCAAAGGATCTGACAACTCACACATCAAACGTTGTAAAGACATTGAGAAATGGGCAAAAGATATCTATAAATTTGCTTGCAATAAATGGGGCGAAGATAACATTGCAGGTTTTTATGTACATTTGGATGAGACGAATCCCCACATTCATTGTTGTGTACTACCCATCACTGAACAAAATAAGTTATCCTATAAGCAAGTATTCTCCGGAGCAACAAAATGGGATTACCGAGATAAGATGCTAGCTCTACATAACGAGCTGGCAGTGTACAACAACAAATGGGGGCTGAACCGTGGAACCAATATCTACGAAACTGGAGCCCGTCACCGTTCCAGCGAAGAATATAAAAGAGAACTAAGTGAGGAATGTACTACATTGGAAAAGAAGATTGCTGTACATCGTGAGATGCTATCCCAAATAAATGGTGATATACATAGGTCCAAAATCAAACACAAAGGTCTGACCACAATGATCAAGAACCTTGAAAAGAAACGAGAAGAATTGGCTAACAAAAAAACAGAATTGGAATTGACCCTTTCCAAAAGAAACGGTGATACTTCTTTATTATCCGCAGAATTAAAAAAATTGAATCATGACATAGCCAAAGTAAACGAAAAGCTGGAAGACAAAAAAAATAAGTTACAAAAAGCAGACAGTGAACTCAAGGAGCTACAAACTCTGGTAAACGACCTTAAAGAAAAAGAAAAAGAACTCAGACAAGAAGGGCGCCGAGCAGTAGATAGTATACAACAGCAAGTACAATACAGACTTTCCAATGCCATCCTTCCAGATATTCTCCAAGAATTCAAATCTAAATTTCACTTGCTCAATTTCCAATCGATGGACCTGTTCGAAAATACTATGCTTAAAGACCTTGCAGAACTAGGCGATAAAATTATGCATTGTGCATTACTCCTTTTCGCCGGTTATGTGGACCAAGCAACAACTTTTGCAGAAGGATGTGGAGGTGGAGGTGGCGGCAGCCAAATGAAATGGGGACGTGACGATGACGAAGACGACATAGCTTGGGCACGACGCTGTATAATGATGGCACACAATATGATAAAAAAATCTCCTAGTAGTAAAAAGAGTAAAAGATAAAATATAAGAACAGAATATTAACAAACCTATTTGATTAGGCATCCCAAAGAAGCCATTGTGTATGATATGGTACATAGTGGCTTCTCAAAACTGAGAAAAAGTATAACCATATAATATTTATATAAAGCAAAATGTTTTCATACCACCAAAGCATGATTAATCAATAATCATCGTTAATGTATATTTGACTATAGTATCATTTATAGCCGTTGCTTATACATAACCTCCAATCCTTGTCTTGTACCCAGGTTTATATTATTATCCCAGTGTAGTTGTAAACATTGGCAAAATGGGAAAATGGATTTTAAAGGCTTCATCAATCCATCATCCTGCCAACGATGAATATAATCTATAATAAAACGGCTCATTCCATGACCTCGTTTTCCAGTCAGTCCCCGCTGGATAAAAGCTAATAATATACTGTCCCGCGCTTGACTAAGTAATTTGTCTATATCTTCTGAAGAAGTCTTATTATAAAAGAAATCATATATGCTAATTTCCACCTGTTGTTTAAATTGATCAGAAAGTTTTTTATAAGCATATTCTATTACATCATCCACTTGATATGCTTCTTTCTTACTCCGAATACTTTCACGCCAATCTTCAAGATTCATAGCTTTTGAAGTTATACTGACGTTCATTACTTCATATATCAAATTTTGCAAAAAAGAACGAGCCGTCGTATTGTTTTTCTTCACTTTGGCGTGCTGTGTTTCCAACATATCCACAACTACCAAAAATATATTGCCAGCACGCATATATTCATTAAGAATCAATTCGCAGGGAATGGCATTCAACTTAGTTGAGATGCTAGTTTGAAGACTACTTTTAAAATCAATAGGCAACTCTTCCCATTTAATTTCAGAGTTTAAATCTATATGATATTTCTCGACTAAAGATACTATTTCTTCCAAGAGAGACTGACCTATACACATCATAGGCTCTATCTTTTTTATCAAATTGCTCCAAAAAGTAAAATGTTCTGCATCCATATATGTTCATCTTTGGAATAAAGATAAACAATAACGGAATAATACGAAAAGATAGAAAATATAATCACTATATTTTTAACCCTAATTTAATCAACAGTTTAAACAAGTTAATATTGCCAGTAAAATCAACTGATTATTTTATAGAAGATACAATAATTTCACCTTTATAATTCAATATGGTAATATCAGAAGCATAGTTCTTTTTAATAAGAAAGAAAATATTATCTGCACTCAAAGAATTATATAATCCAAGTTTATAATATGCATCAATCTTTTTCTTTATAGAAGTAATCTCTTGATTAATTATAATGTAAGCACCGATAGAATTTCTATTTTGTTCAGCAAGAAAATGAAGTATAAAGAATTCCCAATAGAAAATACCCCGGCGAAGTTTACAATCTGTATTCAATATAATCATAGCTTTTTGCGATGAAGATAGATTGATATTTTGCTCCATTAAAAGAGTAGACTTCAGATCACTATTTGAAGAAATCCCTGCATTCAGTTTTCTGACTAATATTTTTTTCTCTGGAGTAGATGCAAACTTCTGAATGATTTCAGATGAGGGAAGGTATACTTCTGTTTTACAATAACTACCAGTGATTTTTCTATAACGTACTGTCAACTGTGACACTAATCGATCGTATATTAATCCAGAAGAATTTTCATCGCCAACACTGGTATAGAACTGTCTAGGAATCATATTAATGGCTTCAACAAGCATTTGGATTGTTTTATTCATACTTCACTTTGTTTATTAAATGATATTTAATTTATATTTGTGGAAAGTTTAGGCACATAAGTCCTACTAAAACATATTACTCAAAAAATTATAAGCACCTCCTTTATTCCATTATAAAACAGTGGTTTTGCTCCATCTTGAAATACATTAAAAGCAAATATGAACTGGAGAATCTTCAAGAATCCTATACTCTGTCCGCTTATCTTATACCAATTGAATTTCCGTTTTCTCGCAGATATATCTGTTTCGCAAAAATAAAAAATAATCCCGACAACTCATCTTTTTTTTACTAAAACTACAAGTCTCTTAACTATTTAAACTACATTTGCGCCGAATCATATTATCACAGAACAAATTAACAAGAAAATTTTAAAAGTGCCAATCCCTATAATATTATCCCTACTGCTATTCATAATACTCTTGCTTTCATTCTATTACTATGCCCAATATTGGAAAAGGAAAGCCGCGTACGCCCTATTGCAATATGGTAGAAATGCTCAAAATCATGAAGAACGAAAATGGGCAGCACAGCAAGCGTTAATGGCCGGCCATAAAGATGCGGCTAAATTATATGCGCTAACCTGTCCCGAAGCGTTTGATAAAGAGCTTCCCTTAGTTCCTTTTTATCGAGATAACATTAAATGCGTTTTTGCCGATTACTACTATTCCAAAAGGTACCATAATTTCATCGACGAAGATCAATGGCAATTTGCAAATACAGTCTATCTGTTCAAAGAAGGCAAAGATGAATGTAGCCAATATTTTGCACAAACATTTAAAACCTTACGCCCAGCCTGTGATATAACAATCATGTTTATGCCATGTAGCACTCAGAAACATTACTATAACCGTTTTTCATCATTAGCCTATTTCTTTTTAAAATTCCGTGGTGTTCAATCCGGCATCGATTACATCTCTTTCACAGGCGAAAGAGAAAGCAAACATACTTCTCAACAACGCAATAAAATCGAAGAAAGCTCAAATTATATCATAAACACCAATCTTACTGGAAAGAAAATCATCATCGTAGACGACTTGCTGACCACCGGCAAAAGTCTTTCAAGCTATGCCAAGAAATTGAAAGATTCTGGTGCTGAAATAGCGGGAGCAATCTTTCTTGCAAAAACATTTCTTCTGCCAACAAATGCAAAAGTAAAATGGATTGTATGGAAACATTTCTTTCTCTCATAGACAGATGCATATCTAAGAAAACTTATCTAGAATTTTAGCTATAATTTGCAGTTGCTTAGTAATCTTGATTGCAATTCTGAAAATAAACTTGTGATCTAACCCTATCATCATCTTCTCCCCACTCCATAGATAACTTCATTGAACGAAACAACATCTCTTTACAGATCACTCGTGGAGCATCTTTATCCACTCTCATTCTTCTATAATATAACTGTTTATCAAACAAAAAAACACGCTGCGATAAAGCCAGGGGCGTTCCAACAACACACATATCCCTGGACGAAACATACAAACATCCTTTATATTCCACAACTGTTTCTAAATACAACATTTCTAATAAAGAGTTAACAACCGAGCAAACATTATTTTCTCCAACTGGTTGATACTCTTCGTACTCTTTGAAAGAAAAGGGAGAAAACATACAACAAACAACCTCTCCTGAAGGAAGTTTATAAGGACGAATTGCAAAAATCTCCCCAGTTTCTTTATCCGTACATATCTGAAACTCCCAAGCATACTCCTCACAATTTGCTTTCCATTCATTATACGTATGATACTTTATTTTTAATATCCATACATTCTTTCGACTAGTAACATATGAAAATCCTAGAGAAAGAGGAAAAGTAGAATTTTCAGTAATTATTCCAGCAAATTCCATTTTATCCCTAATCCTTGTTTTCAATTCATACAATGCCAAAACATCTGTTTCACGTTCATTTCCTGTGGCGATATGCACATGTTTTTCTTTTAATATAATCATTGGTAATCTCCTTTATCCTTTATTATTTTCAATTCACGACAAATATATGCACCAACTTAAGTATTATGACTAATCTTTTACATACTACCACACTGCATACTCTATTTCTTTTTATAAATGTATTTTGCATGCCCTAATTACAATAAAACTACAAAGAAATTCTTTAAAGTTAAATATGCCAGTATCTCAGCATCAGCATAATAAACACCTCCTCAAAAACGCATCATGCACACCTTCAACAACCTCACTACACATAATTATTAAGGTTCATTCAGCCACATGCATTTCTCTATAAATTAGATACCAAACCTGTATGAATATATAAATATTCACAAAACCGACAGTTATAATCAACTGCTCAACTTTCTGCTATATCCAATAATACTCTCTACATGATAATTACAAATTTATCCTTCTTACAAGAAAGTACATCTTTTCATAAAACATTACAGGTTAATCACAACTTCCACTGATTCATAAAGACCATTACAAATCATCTTTTTTGTTTTTCAACAACAAAATTAATCATATAGGCATTTTATTTGCTACACAAAAGTGTAGTAAATAAGATATTTATTTATATTTTGCACATTTGTGTAGTAAAATATTAGTTCCTCTAAAGAAAACAATTAAATTTGTATATTAACCAATTAATCATATAAATATGACACATATAGAAGATTTTTTTATAACTGCTAATTCTGTTTATAACATATCCGAAGAAGAATATCAACAGAAAGAACTATTAATCAAGTCGTTTGAAGCAATTTCACGAAGTACTTATCAAAGCATATATATTATTGATTATTATAAAAAGAATTTTTTATATGTCGCAGAAAATCCCTTATTTTTATGTGGACACACTTCAGAAGAAATAAAAAAACTAGGATTCATGTTTTATATAAAACATGTTCCACTCCAAGAACAAAAGATGCTTACTGAGATAAATAAAGTCGGATTCAAATTCTTTCTCGAAACCCCAATTAAAGAACGGAACATTTGCACTATTTCCTATGATTTCCATATAATAAATGGCAAAAAGCAAATACTTATTAATCAAAAGGTAACCCCACTCATGTTAACTAAAGATGGACGGATTTGGTTGGCATTATGTATTGTTTCTCTATCATCACACAACACTGCAGGACACATAGAATTACGCAAGCAAGGCATGACTCGGTATTGGCAGTATTCATTGGAGAATCATCATTGGATAGAGGACAAAGGCATAACATTAAGTGAGAAAGAAAAAGATATTCTATTATTATCTGCACAAGGTTTCACTATGAATGAAATGGCAAATAAATTATGTATAGCTATTGATACTATTAAATTCTATAAAAGAAAGCTTTTTGAAAAATTAGAAGTGAAAAATATCACTGAAGCCATAGCCTTTGTTACCAACTACAAACTACTCTAACACATCTATTATTATTGCCAATAAAAAACCGAAGACAATTTTTCCTAAAACATCTACTTTAGTACTTTTTCAAGTCACAATATTCTATACCTAATTTACACACAACACGTAACTACTCATAGAACAATTGACTATTGGGAAGGAGTTTTAATCTCCTTTCATTGTCAATTTATATCATTCTAATTACAATAAAAGTTTAAATATATTCCTAACACTACAGTTTCTAATAACTACGGCCATCTGATACACACCATTTATCAAGTAAACATCAGACGAATAAATTGAGATAATTACATATCAGAAAGGCAGACTATTCATTAAAAAAAATGTAAAATCTTTTTTGTTCATTCACACCTGATACAATAAAAACTACGGTATTACTGCAATAGTTTATGTTTGATTTTAAATAGCATATATTTGATTTTATAGGTTATCAGCCAATTAACACTAAATGCAGCAAGTCTTCATTCTTTTTCTTTTGACTGAGTTTATTAAGATCCTTATTTTGTTTTTTGATATTCAACATATATTTACTCAAAACATAAAAATAATGCAAAAATATTTATTATTAGGTATATTCCTATCATCAAAGGTATTCACTTATGGACAAGAGAACCCATCAACACATAAACCAATTAAAGAAATTCCTCAAATACAGACAGTAGATAACAACATCAAATATATACACTTTCAAAGAAAAAGGTATATAGTGAATGATACCCCTCTGAATTTCAGACATACTCCAGATTCTGAAGATATTATCAATGAATATGTTTCAAACGAATTTAGCTCTAGTTGGTTTTTCAATGCTTCTGGGGGAGCAAGTGCTTTTCTTGGAGATCCATTAGGATGCGAAGATTTGTTCGGGCGTATACGCCCAGTATTTCACCTGTCTATTGGAAAATGGTTCAGTCCTATTGTCGGAGGTAGAATCGCCTTCCAAGGATTTGATTTAAAAAATCATTTTATTGAGCGACAGAAGTATCATCATTTCCACACAGATTTCCTCTGGAATATCTCAAATCTATTTCAAAAAGACAGAATAAAAACGCGATGGCAGTTCATACCATATACCGGAACTGGTATTATTTACAGCAATGCTACAAATCGTCATCCATTTACTCTCAATTATGGAATTCTTAACCATCTCCATCTCACAAAACATCTCTCTCTATCATTGGAATTAGGTGGGTTAACAACTTTTGGTGACTTTGACGGCGCAGGCAAAAGAAATAAATTCACCGATCATCTTTTCCACTTCTCAACCGGAATCAGCATAACACTTTGGAAAAAAGATTGGAATACCACCAAAAATCGCATAAACAATCTTTTAAACACAAACAATAGTATTACCTATGGCAACGAACTGTTGGAAATAGAAAATAGGCAGAATAATTCAACTATAAATCAAATGAGAAAAATTATCAAAACCAAAGGATTATTGTCTGATATTCAGAACGATCAAAAAAACGTGGGACCGGCACAAGTCAATGATTCTGTTTCCGTAGCTAACTTTATCTTTTATCCTAAAAACGATTATAGTGGTTTAAACTCATTAAAGAAACGTTTATCAACAGCCACCCAAGATCAAAACAAAAATTTTCCGGACAAAAGCACCAAACATCTATCATCTAAAATTGAAAAAAATGAATATTCACACATCAATAAAGAGACATCTGCAACTATACCAGATTCCATTCACAACTGCTTCCCTAACCATACGCAAGAAAACGCCCAAGATTACATTACCAGCATTATTGACTACAATACCCATATAGGCTCACCAATACTCTTTTTCTTTCACATAGGCACTGCTACCTTAACTGATAGTTCACAGCTTGCCAACATTGATGAAATTGCAAGAATTTGTAAGAAGTATGATCTTCTATTAAAAGTTACAGGATATGCAGACAGTGCCACTGGAAATTCAGCTGATAATTCTGTATTAAGTAATCAAAGAGCAAACTATATAGTTTCCGAACTGAAGAAAAGGGAGATTTCTGAAAGAGCTATCAAACAGTATAGTGAAGGTGGGGTAGATACTTACACACCCAATAAAGTAAACCGCTGTGCCATAATCGAAATACACCTAAAGCATTAACGAGATGTCTTCATTAGCGCCAGTATTGAGGTTAAATAACCATTCAATAGTCCTTGTTTTGTCAACTGTAGGCAACATTCTTATTAGATAGAGATATTTTATATAAGAACATATAGACACAGAAACCAGCTATATGGCTTACTGTATGTAGTACTGGCCCCTATAATACAACAAAAGAATCTGCTACAAATGTAACAAAAAAGCCATCGGAGTTCACCGACAGCCTTAACACAACATAGCAAAGAAGCTATTACTTCTTGCTTTCTTCCAATGAAATCTTACGGAACTCCTTCATCAATTTCTCAATATCTAAAGAGGCCTTGCGAGCACGAGTACCAGCAGCTTTGTTACCTTTTTCACACTGCAAAGCAGCATCTACATTGAAAGCAGTAAAGCTTTCTTGAATCTTAGTCAAAATTTCGTTCATATTTTTATTTTTTTAAAGTTATCGCAAAAATAAGTATTTGAGCCTGAAATCACAATAAATCACTCTATTTTTTGCCCTGTTATCATTTGTTTTATTGATTACATTCGTATTCCACTTCGCATTCGTTCCTCCTGCGAGCGGCTTAGCTGGGGGGCAAAATGCATCATAGCTAGTTCTAATGCTGAAATCATTCCCCCTGTATATTGAATCCAATCAAAATCTGACATTTTCTCACTAACGACTGGCTTACCATCAACATTTGCCACGATCCATCGTTCACTATGCTTACCTCTTTCTTCAATCCGCACATTGGACAGACGAGAAAATTTATCAGCCATGGCCGCAAGCTCGTTTCCTTGAAAAGATAGAAAAGAAGAAGACAATTTTTCACCGTCCATGTTGACAAATGAATTAAACATAAGATTACCCTTCCCTTCTTGCATTTGGTAAGATTCCCAACGAGGGGGTACAGCAATTCGCCCCTCACCATCCTGCAATCCCCACAATCTATTATTGTCCCTAAAAGCAAATAATCCAGGATATACCTCTATCTTCCTCAGAGCAGGCTCTTCACTTACTCTATCCACCACTCTAACCTCATCATACAATGGTATTATGGCCTCAGACTTACTCAATGACTCTATATTCAAATAATCAGTTAAAGGCATATTAACATCATCATTTATAACACGTGCCGGGTAAAATCGATCTTTCTCTTTGAACAAATCATATAGGTTATTCACTTTAGTATAGTAAATATCACTATCTTTATCATACATTACATAATCAGGAGACAATTCTGAATGAAACTCGACTAGTTCATTTTTCTTCAGTTCAAGCATAAAATCAAGATCATAGATATCACCATTAGGGTTTATTACAAAAACAGCTGCCGCTTCTCCATCTATATAAACATCCCTCCTTATATTCCCTGAATCAGCATATCGAATCTGTGGAGCAGCAAAAGTTATTCTCCCCAAAGGATCTACCTTTTCATCATTTGACAAAAGCCGTCGACGTAACTCCGTCATATATCCTAAGTTCTTTTCCACATCAATCTTTTCTCCAACACTCACAAATGGGCGAAAAATATCACAATTGTGATCTACAGCACCCAACTTACATTGATTCCCCCAAACAGCCTTGACCAAATAATATCCATCAGTTGAAATAAAATTTAAGTCCCATTTCACATCTCCTTCTATCCCTTGTTCCTTCAACCAACCCGGTTCATTCCTTTTTTTCTCAAATTCTTTGGTGAATTTAAGATTTAGGACAGATGTATATTCTTCTATCGGATGTCCCTCTACAAAATTCCCGCAATCAACGATTTTACTCAAAGTTTCAGAATCCAGATTATCATATGCACACTCCAAAGCTTCATCAATATATTTACTTCCTACTCTGACAACCCT
>UMBV01027369.1_pt1 | contig 71001 bp, 63 predicted proteins | sample 1964061 | NCBI WGS metagenome assembly UMBV01 (sample SAMEA4835951, study PRJEB28245) | human gut metagenome | biome: gut microbiome; material: fecal sample | place: Denmark | collected 2008
TCGCCTTCCTTTTTGGCTGCTGCAATCTGTTTTGCAAGATTCAACATTTCCTCAATAACCTCTTCATTTGTCAACATACCATTAAGATACGCATTAAGAGAATGTTGCATAATATCACTGAACTTTTCAGACTTAACAACATTCGTTCTGCGATAAACAGAAACTTGCTCTGCAATCAGTTTTTTAAGCAACTCAACAGCAAGGTTCTTTTCCTTCATATTTGCGACTTCTTGGAGGAACTTTGGGTCAAAGAGAGAGAACTCCTCTTTAATGTCGGAGAAAAGATTGATAACTCCGTCGCTTTTGATACTCTGCTTCAAAAGCTCGTTTATTCTTGCGTTCATTTCTGGCAGAGAAATCTTTTTATCCACACCGGTATTCGTCAGCCTGAGAACCAGTACACGCACAGACTCAAAGAACGCCGCTTCAATACGGTCGTCCTCATCAACCAAAGAGGAGCAGAGAGATAACGCCTGATGAAGCATAAGCGCTTCTTTTACAAACGAGTCCTTATCGTCGATTTTTTCTCTGCCCATAATGAAGTTGACAGCACCGCTAATAGTCTTAGACCTTTCAAGGTCTGTGCCGGTTTGGAACTTTGAATAGTCAAATCCGTGGAACTTATCACGGCATACGGACAGCTTTTCTTGGAATTTCGGGAATGCAACCTTTGCAACATCGGTATCGCCGTAATTCTTTTTATCACGGGCGGTGTAATCGTTCATAGCTTTTTTAAGTGCTGTTGCAATACCCACATAGTCAACAACAAGACCGCCCTCTTTGTCACGGAATACACGGTTTACACGGGCAATTGCCTGCATAAGATTGTGTCCCGACATTGGCTTGTAAACATACATAGTGGCAAGGGACGGCACATCAAAGCCTGTGAGCCACATATCTACAACGATTGCGATTTTAAGCGGACTGTTGTTGTCCTTGAATTTCTTTGCAAGTTCGTCCTTGTGGTGCTTATTACCGATTATCTCACGCCATTCTTCCGGGTCGTTGTTGCCGGAAGTCATTACAACCGCTACCTTTTCCGTCCAAGCAGGGCGCAACTCTAAAATACGCTTGTAAATTTTCATAGCGATAGGACGAGAGTAAGCAACAATCATTGCTTTACCTGTCAGCAGATTTTCTCTGTTGTTCTCGTAGTGGTCAAGTATATCGCTTACAAGCGAATTGATGGTGTTATCATTGCCGAGGATTGCTTCCATCTGACCGAGTTCACGCTTGCTCTTTTCGATAACTTCTTCGTCTGCGTTGGCGGACATAATATCATACTCGGTATCAATCAGCCGCAGCGTTGCTTCGTCGAGATTGAGCTTAATTACACGGCTTTCGTAATAAACAGGGCGTGTAGCTCCGTCCTCGACCGCTTGTGTCATATCATAAATGTCGATATAATTTCCGAATACCTCACGAGTGCTACGGTCTTTTGAAGAAATAGGAGTGCCTGTAAAGCCGATATATGTAGCGTTAGGCAAGGTGTTGCGGATAACACGAGCTGTACCGATTTTAACCTTACCAGTTTTAGCGTCCACGGTTTCGGTCAGTCCGTATTGACCCCTGTGTGCTTCGTCTGCCATAACCACAATGTTGTGGCGTTCGGATAACGCTTCGTGAGACTCCTCAAACTTTTGCATTGTGGTAAAGATAATACCGTTTGCCTGTCTGCCGGCAAGGAGAGATTTCAAGTTTTCTCTGCTCTCGGCGTGCATTGGCTCTTGCCTTAAAAAGTCTTTGCACTTTGCAAACTGACCGTAAAGCTGGTCGTCAAGGTCGTTTCTGTCTGTGATAACAACAATCGTCGGGCTGTCTAACGCTTCTTGCAACAAATGGGCATAGAACACCATAGATAGCGATTTTCCGCTTCCTTGTGTATGCCAAAACACACCGCCCTTGCCGTCGGTAACGGTAGCGTGCTTTGTGGATTCAATTGCTTTTCTGACCGCAAAGTATTGATGATACCCTGCAAGAATTTTGAATGAATTGATACCCTCGTTAGAAAAGCAAATGAAGTTTTTTATTATATCAAGCAGTCGTGCCTTTTGGAACATACCCTCAAAGAAAGTATCAAATTGTGCATACTGCGTGTTTTCATAGTCGCCGTCTTTTGTTTTCCACTCCATAAAGCGGTCTTCACCTGAGGTGATCGTACCCGCTTTAGAGGTCAACTGGTCGCTCATTACGCAAATTGCGTTGTAAATGAACATAGACGGAATTTCTTTCATATAGTTACGGAGCTGCCTGTACGCTTCGGAAGCGTCCGTTTCTTCACGGGACGGAGATTTAAGCTCAACCAATACAACCGGCAAGCCGTTCAAAAAGAGAATTACATCGGGGCGTTTATTGCTGTTTTCAATGAAAGTCCATTGATTTGCTACGATAAAGGAGTTATTGTCGGGATTTTTATAGTCAACGAGATAGACGATAGAGGAGCGTTCCTCGCCGTCAACAAAATATCTAACCGGGATACCGTTTTGCAGATAGTCCATAAACACGGCGTTTTTCTGAACAAGTTCTCCGTTTTCAAAGTTTTTGAGCTTGAATAAAGCATCCTGAATAGCGTCATCAGGCAGACCTCTGTTCAAGCGGTACAGAGAGTCAAGCAGAACTTCCTCATATAACGGACTGTAAAAGTCTCTTTCAATATCGGGACCGTATGCGTACTCGTATCCCAAATCATTTCTGAACAGCTCGATTACTGAATTTTCATAATCGGCTTCGGTATATAATCCCGGCATTTTCATTTCTCCTTTTATTTTAACTTTAATTGCCTTTTTATTTTATTGTCAGCTTTTTCATTTACTAAAATGTCATATTTTTCTCTCAAATTGTCAAATGATGCAAACAAATTTTTTCTGTATTCCGGCTCGTTAAAACTATTTTGAGCTTTCTCTAATGTCATCGGATACTTTTGGTTCTGTTCTTGCATTTTGTAAAGTATAATTTGATATTGATACATCCGAAATAATGCATTTTCATAAGCAGAAACAAAGCTACTATAATGTTCTGCCGCTTTTCCTTCAAAATAAAGTTTTAATTTTTCCGAAAGGTTTTTTAGTTCCTCACATTTCTTTAAAAAATCCACTTGATAAGGCTGTTCCAGAGGGTGTTTTAAAACATCAAGTTGTTGATACATATATGTGTTATTTGTGAGCCAACCGAATATCAACTCATTTTGAAAAAAAGGTTCTTCATTATTTTTTATTTGAAGATGGTTATAATTATCTTTACATAAATTCGCCAAACCTTTGGATTGCAAATATGATTTTAATCTACGGTCAAAGAGATGTTGTTTATTACTTAATTTTGTTTGATGTGAGGTTTGAAATAGAGCAATTATTGCTACAATCACAGTTATAAGTGAAAAACCTAAATTCCAATCGAACATTATTATCCCTCCTCGATAATACAAACAATAATTTAGCGGCTTAAAGGTCGATGTCGGAGACATCAAGTTCGCCGGACATTAGTTTTGGTAAAAGCGTGTCACGGGTTGTAGCTAATCGTGCATTTTCGTCTTTGTTATGACCAATCATCTCAAAAATCGGAGTTACAATGGATGTATAATTACGAACATCGTCAAAGTTTAAGTCACTTATCGGCATAGCGGCTATATGCTGAGGATAAATGTGAGGCTGTGCAGAACCCGTTTGAGAATCGTATATTTCTCTTTGTCGTTTTTTTAATAGTACATACCAAAAATAAACATCATCTGTCATAGAACTATCAATGAAAGATGAATCAGATGACCAAATAGGTATGTTCCATAAGCTGACAAATCCTGCATTTGCACCTGAAGCAGATATAGCAAGAACGGGAGCCTTAGTGTTAGCTGTATTGTGATAAGTCGATGGCTCTAATCCACCAGCTACAACTGGGACATTGCCAAACACAGCATTTTTGGATAATAAGCCTTTACCTCTTTTTGGTGTTATGGTATCTCCGATGGTATTTTCACCATTGGTAATATTCGGAAACATACTATCAAAAATAGCCTGCGCTTGTTGCTCTAAATTATTGTTTATCTCTTTATTTATCCTGATTTTTTGTTCGATTGGCAATAAAATGCTTAATATATCTTGTTGTTCCTTTATCGATGGTATATCAAATTCCATCGCATTAAGATTAGCTTGTGATAATTTGGGCTGTGCTGAACCAGTAATATATCCTGAAACATCTTTACCGTTTATGAGATATGCCAAATATTCCAAAATACACTTATCATTACATTGAACTATATGAGCGTGGTTGTTAACCCAAAACTTTCCTTCAACAATTTGTGCTATATTCTGCCTTTTAGACTTCAAGTTTTCTCCATCTTCTGCAATCAATAAATATTTTCCGTCAAAGATGTAATCATCCACATAATCTATTACACCTTGTGCTCCAAAATACCTAAATGCTCCTTGACGCTTAGTTCGTTCCATTGCAGAAAGAGGTATTCTCTTTTTATCATAATTAAGTGTAATTTCGTCAAAGCGGAATTTATTATATTTCATACCCAATCGCCCCCAGTTTCTTACGGATTTCGTCCTCCATTTCGTGAGACTTTGCAAACATCTCCGAAAGCTCAGAAGTAAGGCGAGTCATCTTTTCTTCAAACGGTTCTCCGTCGTCCTCAACTTCTTCAATACCAACATATCTGCCCGGAGTAAGGATAAAGTCTTGCTTTTCGATTTCCTGAAGGTCGGCAACGGCACAGAAGCCTTTTACATCTTCAAGCGTGCCTTCTTGGAAAGCGGTAAATGTATCTGCCAATTTCTGAATATCGTCATCGGTAAAATCTCTGTGCTTGCGGTCAACCATATAACCCATTTTACGAGCGTCGATAAACAAGGTTTTGCCTTTTTGCTTCTTATTTTTTGTGATGAACCAAAGGGTAACAGGAATAGTAACGCTGTAAAAGAGCTGTGTTGGCAGAGCAACAATACCTTCTACAAGGTCAGCCTGAATGATATTCTTTCTGATTTCGCCCTCGCCGCTTGACTGAGAGGACAACGCACCATTTGCAAGAACAAGACCGATTTTTCCGTTAGGTGCAAGGTGGTGTATCATATGCTGAATCCACGCATAGTTGGCATTGCCGGCAGGCGGTGTGCCGTACTTCCAACGGACATCGTCTTTGAGCTTTTCCTGTCCCCAGTTGGAAAGATTGAAAGGCGGATTTGCCATAATGAAATCAGCTTTCAAGGTCTTGTGTAGGTCATTGAAAAATGTATCTGCCTGATACGGACCGAAGTCTGCGTCAATACCACGAATAGCCATATTCATTTTAGCCATTTTCCAAGTATCGGCATTGGACTCCTGACCGTAAACGGCGATTTCTCCACGCTTACCGCTGTGTGCCTGAATGAACTTCGCACTCTGTACGAACATACCGCCCGAACCACAGCAAGGGTCATATACACGACAGTTCTTAAACGGCTTTAAGATAGCAACGATTGTTTTAACAATACTTGCCGGAGTATAGAACTCGCCACCCTTAACACCTTCATATGCAGCAAACTGCTGAATACAATACTCATAAGTTCTGCCGAGCAGGTCTTTGCTTTCCTCTGTATCGCCCATATCCATATTGGTGAACAGGTCAACAACATCACCCAAAACACGCTTATCCAAATCAGGGCTGGCATAGTTTTTAGGAAGTACATTTTTAAGGGTTGTGTTTTCCTTTTCTATGGCTCTCATTGCATCATCAATGACAGTTCCGATTTCAGGTATATGAGCCGCAGAAGCAATTTTACTCCAACGAGCATTTTCTGGAACAAAGAAAATATTATCTTCTGCATATGCGTCCTTATCATCTTCAAAGCCGTCGCCCTCAGCAACAAGCTCTTGATAACGCTTTTCGAATGCACTTGATATGTAACGCAGGAAAATAAGACCTACGATAACCTTTCTGTATTCTGCCGCAGGGATATGTCCCCAAAGTACACACGCTGCGTCCCAAATTTGTTTTTCAAAACCAATATTGGCATTGTTTTTTGTACCCATTTTAATTGCTCCTTATCTTTTAATTAAAAACTTCAAGAATATATTTTTATCATTATTTATTGCTTTTTTAGTCGAAAATATTATAATTTATTTCATTATATCATTGTTGTGTTAAAACATCAACAATATTCTATAATATTTGTTAAATTACACCAAAATAAATAAAATTAGCTTTCAAAGTGAATTTTATAATATAGTTCACTTTGAAAACTAATGAAACAAATATAGATATATTCTTAAAAGTGCTTATTTTTTCATTCTACCTAAATTTATTCTTTTTGAAATACTATCGATTCTTTCCTTATCACACTCGTTGTATTCTACAAAAAGTTCTTTGTTGTTTGGTTTGGAATATGGTTCTTTGTCTTGTGATTTAGTTAATATTCGGTAACGCATTTTCTGTCCACCAAGCAATGCTTCTGGTTTTAGTTGTGTAATAATCTTTGAATTTTGAACAACAGAAGATATATTACTTGAAATTTGCTTCTTTTCAGGATAAAGCAAATTAAAAATATATTGCTTATTTTGTGGAAGAAACGCAAGACGAATTTTGCCGTCTTTTGTTTGCAAGGCAACAAATCTATCTTTCTCTCCGCTCAGTTTTGTAAGTTGGTTTTTATCAATTATCAAAAACTCAAGTTTTACATCAAGTTGTCTTGCAATTTGTTTTAGATTGTTGTATTTAGATAATGCAGTAAAATGCTTGTTGTGCTGTTCAAGCAACTGTATATTTTCGACCTCCAGTGCCTTTTGCAAAAGTTGCTTATCTTTTGCTTTAATAGTTACAATAGCATAATTACTGTATAGCCTTGCCGAAAAGAAAAATGGATAAGCATATAATTTGGGCACGGCGGATAATGCAAGTTTTACACGGTAGTTTTCGCCTTGTGCAGAAATAAAACTTTTGTATGGAATGTTTCCGGCAATGACACATATCTTTTCATATTTTTGGAGTGCTTTATAAATGTTCAGCTTATGAATTTTATACGATTTTTGTTTGCAATATTTATGCAAAGTAAAATATTTTTTATCAATCAGTTTTTTGGGATGTTTTCTTATCAGCAATTTTAAAAGAATAAGCAAGAGAATGAAAAAAGCATTATTTGAATTTTTTATAATTTTTTGAAAAACTTTTGTTTCATCAATTTTAGCTGGTGGTAAATTTTTTCTGAAATAATCTTTTTCATATTTTTCAAATTCCGTAATAAATGATTGTCTATTTGTTGTTTTATTTTTATGAAATTCTTGATTTTTCTTTTTAGGTAGAGAATAAAATCCCATCAATTTTTCAAGATTTTCTTTTGTGTAGTAATCTCCAAATTGCCGTGCTAATGTATCTGTTCTAATTTTTCTTTTTTCTCCAATTTTTTGAAATGTTATATTTAAGTCCGTATATCTTGTTATCAGAAATTTTTTATTTTTCATGAACGATATAAAATCATCTTTTGAGTTACATATTTTTATAGCCTCATCAAGGGCTTTGCATAAATCTATTTTCCATGATTTTCCCTGTTCAGCAAGTTTTTGAGTGCTTTGGTCAATTCCTTGTAACCCTGATTGATTTTCAATTACTGACAAACCATAGGTCTTGCAAATCTTATCACTTTCTTTTCTTAAAACTTTCAAAGTATCACCATTGCCTCGCCATTTCATACCTGTTTCCATACTTACGGAATTTATAATAATATGATTATGTATATGGTCTTTATCAATATGAGTTGAAACAATCACCTGAAATCCTGTTGCAACATTTTTTGATAGCTCTATACCAATCTGATGTGCAAGTTCAGGAGTGATTTTTTCATTTGGCGAAAAACTCTGAACATAATGATGTGCAAGAATATTATTGTCTTTATCAAACGCTTTACGCACAAAACGAAATTGTTTAGATAAAGTATCTACTTCATTACCTTCACAGTTTATACAAGTAAACTTAAAACACTTCTCCTCACCACTTTTATCCTTAGGCAAAAGAATGTAAGCAATAGAATCATTTACATATTTTTGTGCTTTAATTGATTTTTTTATTTCCTTTACTATTGCCATATTCATCAATTCTTTCTATTAGCTTGTCAATTCTTTTTTCAAGACTTCGTATAGCATGCTCATCATCATTGTAAACTTCAGAAAGAATTTTTTGCAAAAGCTTTTCTAACTCATTCATACCTTCAGTTATATTTTCAAGTAATCTATTGTTTACAAATTTTTGAGTATTTGCTATTTTTGCAACCTGATTGATGTTTGTTCCAATTTTTGAAATCTCATAAAGCAGCTGTGGAATTTTTTCAGCTACAATAATTTTTTTATCTTCCGACAATTTTATCATATAGCTTGATACGCTCATATGTGCTGCAAGTGCTTTTTCCTGAATATTTTTCTTTTCTGTCGATGTAACTCTTATCAAAAGCTGTCCCGTTTTATTTTCTTTGTTCACTTAAAAACCTCCAAATATAATAACAGGGCAGATTTATTTTCTAAAAATCCACCCTAATTTTAGCGATTAAAAAATAACCTCCGCAGGAGGTCGCAGGAGGTCGCAAGCATAGATAATGTATATCTGCCTGATATACATATCGCTTGGTGATAAAATCCCTACGCCCTTTGGTTTTGCAAAAAATTTGCAAAAATAAAAATCGCCTTGCTCACCAAAATTTTAAAACACAAAGTTTCTGTTTCCCTCATCTGTAAACAAATTTCAGTAGTTCAATGATTGTCCGTAGCTCCAAAAGTGTTTCAATATCTATTTTAGACAAGCTTTCAACTTTTGAAATTTCTGTTCCTATATCTTTCAGACATTCTCTGATTTTATCAAAGGCATGGACATTTCCCTTAACAAGTATCGCTTGATACAAACAACTTTGAATAAAAAATTCTGACTTTTTCAGTCCTGAAAGTTCGATACGCTTTTCAATCAATTCCTTTTCTTTTTCTGAAACTCTGAAATTTAAAATGACATTACGCTTTCTGCTTTCCTCTTTTTTCGTTTTTACGGAAATTGTATGTAAAGTGGCTCTCTTATAAATCTTGCTTTTTGTTGTTTTCTCATCCATCATCATTTTCCTCAAATGCTTTATTTAACTTATCTGCCATCTGCTTCTGTACAGACGGATAAAGGTGCGAGTATCTTTCTGTAATTGTGACACTTTCATGCCCAAGTCGTTCAGCAATTTGTATAGGAGAATAGCCAAGTTCAATCAATAATGCACAGCTTGAATGGCGAAGATCGTGCAAACGAATTCGTTTTACACCTGCTTTGGCACTACCTCTATCCATTTCATGATGAAGAAAGCTTTTCGTAAATGTAAAAATTCGACTGTTTTCATCTACTTTGTAAAGTGAAGAAAAATAATCTTCCATTTCGTTACATAAAAATTCTGGCAAATCAATTATCCTATTACTTTTTTCTGTTTTAGGTGTCGTAATCATTTCCTCACCCTTGACCACTTGATAGTTTTTATCAATATGCAAAGTTTTCTTCTGCAAATCAAAGTCTGATATTGTCAGTGCCAAAAGTTCTCCACAGCGTATACCAGTCCAATACAAAATCTGAAAAGCATAATATGATGCTGGCTTGTCTTTCACCACTTCTGCAAATTTCCAATATTCTTCTTTTGTCCAGAACAACATTTCTTTTGCTTTACTCTTTCCTATTTTCTTAGTCGCCGCACAAGGATTTTTCGGCAAATCATAATAACGAACAGCATGATTAAAAATTGCATTGAGCTGATTTTGAACCGTACGCAAATAAGTTTGGGAATAGCCCTTTCCGTTATCATCACGGAGCATCAGCAATTCATTCTGCCACTGCAAAATGTCAACAGATGTTATATCTGATAAGCTTTTATTTTCAAAATACGGTAGGATATGCGTGTTGATGATATTTTCTTTTGTAACATATGTAGTCAATTTAATCTGTGGCTTGATGTCAGTTAGATACAGCTCAACAAAAGCACTAAATCCCATATTTATATCTTTTTTCTTCTTTGCAATAAACTCTGTTTCGTAACTTTGTGCTGATTTTTTTGTTTTGAAGCCTCGTTTCTCATGCTTTTTCTTATTTCCTTGCCAGTCTGTATAGTAAACGGCAACTCGCCATGTTTTACCGTCATAACCATTTGATTTATCACGATACACTGCCATATTAGTTTTCTCCCCCATTACACATATCGTAATTAACCTCTGACGCATAATAAGTATCTATCGTTATCGGTGCATTGTAAAGTGCAGTCAGAAGATAACTCTTCATATTTCTGATCTTCTTCTCTCTACTGCTTTCTTCAAGTGAATCAAATACATAGCGAAGGTGCTCAATGTTTATCTTTTGGAAAACATTCTTTACCTGTCTTGCAGGAAGCTCATGTTTTCCGATAAAAATCGAACCGGCAGAAAGACAGACTTCCATAATTAAGTTCACTATTGAATCAACTCTCTCCTCGCCAAACTGTGTGCAAGCATAATCATATGATATTTGCTCTTTTACATCTTCTCTGAGATCATCAATCTCATCAGATTGGAGATTGATAGATTGATAATTATTGTATTCTTTATTACTGTATTTATTATTATTATATTGTGTTTGATTTTCCGTCGGCGGATTTTCCGATGACGGGTTTTCTGTCGACGGTTTTTCCGGTATCGGTCTTTCGTTTATTTCAAGTATATTCTTTCCAAAACACCCAGAAGAAGTTTTTGACTGCTTTTTTATAATATATCCTTTTTTAATCAGCCCATCTAACGCTGTACCGATTTTTGATTTTCCATCAGGCAGTATCTTTGTCATACCAGATACCGAAAATTCCCAGTTATTCGGTAATGAGTGCATTGTTGCAAGGAGTCCTCTTTCAGCAATTGATAAATTTTTATCTTGTAGAAAAATTTTTGAAACTATCAAAAAATTTTCTCTATTAGTTTTATTCTTTAATATCGACATACATATCCTCCTCAATCTGTGATATGCTGTAGACATGCTTCTTCGTACCATATTCGGTTTACTTTGCCAGCAACTACAATAGCCATCGGGTATTGTTTTTTAAGTTCAGCATTAAGCTCTTTGATTACTTGATAAGCCTTAGCTCTCGATACACCTAAATCGTTTTTGACAGTGTCAACATTCACGAACAATAATTTACTTTGTCTACTCATTCTAATTCATCCTTTTATATTTAGTTTTGCTGTTAAAGACATATCTTTATGACTATAATTTAATATTATTATATATTTTTGGATTTGTCAATATATTTTTTAATATTTCTCTGATTTTTTCTTTATTTTATTCTTATTTAATGTTAAAATATTAATTATCGTATTTGTAAGGTGGGATTTATTTATGACACTTGGCGAAAAAATCAGAAAATATCGTTTATTACATAATCTTAGACAAAAGGATTTAGGTATGATGGTTGGCTTTTCTTCTTCTACCGCTGATTCAAGAATCAGAAAATATGAAGGAGATCTTATGGCTCCTAAATCAGAAATAAGAAATAAACTTGTACAAGCTCTTGATGTGGATCCATCTGCATTATCAGATATTGATATTCATTCCATTGAAGATGTTGTCCGAACTTTTTTCTTTATGGAAGAATACCTTGGGTTTGAAATTGAATCTTTTAATTCTGATCAACTTTCCTTATTTAACAAAGAAAAGACTTACTACTCTAAATGGGATATTTCTACTCTCAACAGCTATATGTATATCTGGTATGAACAAAAAAAGAATCTTCTCAACATCAAAAATGATAATCAAGAAGATTCAAATAAAGAATATGAATTATGGAAATCAAGATTTCCAAGGGATATTTATACTTACTGGAATAGCCTTATAGAAAAAATAGACGCTTACTATACTCCACTTGTAGACGCTCTATCATTGAATAAACCTAAAATAGTGTACTCATCTGAATTTCTTACACAGATAAGGTCAATGATACAATCTGGATTAGTATTTGAAGTAGATACTGATTCATCTCCAAAAAATAAGGGATATTTAACATTCACTTTTCAGATTTCAGACTTACTATTGCCAAAAACAAAAGAAATAGAAAATCAGTTTGTAGAATTCCTTAATAATCTAAAAACTCTCCAAGGCTATGAAATGTCTATAGAACGAAAAGTTCTTACATCCAATGCCGGAAATACCATAACTTATTTTCTGTTATTAAACCCCTTAATGACTAAATACACAATCATTGAAGAACTTATTGAATTTGAGAATAATAAACCTGAAATGAATGATTTTTCAAAAGAAATGTTCGAATCCAAATTTAAGAAAGAATTTCATTCTTATAATTTAAATTTGCCAGAAGAAATAAATGTTTATTACAATAATGGTCAATACTCAACTCTTGTAGACAAAAAATAGACGAAGAAAACGGGAAACCGCACTAAAAGCGGCTTCCCGTCATTTTTGTTGTTCTGAGACAAAGCTCATTTTAACCAAAGGGCAAAAATCACTTTCCCAGTTGCACTCATTCAATTACAATAAAATCGGAATTTTATTGACAAAATCTCTTGATTTTTCAAGGTTTTCTTCGATTCTGGGCGTAAAAAATGACCTCAAAGGATTGCTCCTTCAAGGTCATTCGAGAATATCAAATTTTACCGATGGTTAAAAATTGGTGTTGCCCAAAAACAACAGGTATTACTCCCACTCAATAGTTGCTGGAGGCTTACTAGTAATATCGTAAACAACTCTGTTTACATGCTTAACCTCATTGATAATTCTACTGGAAATTTTTCCAAGAACATCATAAGGAATGTGTGCCCAGTCAGCAGTCATAAAATCGCTTGTTGTTACAGCACGAAGTGCGATTGTACTATCATAGGTTCTTCCGTCGCCCATAACACCAACGCTCTTAATATTCGTAAGAACTGCAAAATATTGATTAATATCCTTATCAAGTCCTGCGTTTGCTATTTCTTCACGCATAATTGCATCTGCATCTTTGAGAATATCAAGCTTTTCATCTGTAATTTCTCCGAGAACTCGAATAGCAAGACCTGGACCTGGGAATGGTTGACGCCATACAAGGAAAGATGGAATAAGGAGCTCAAGACCAGCTTTACGAACCTCATCTTTAAAGAGATAACGCAAAGGCTCAATAATTCCCTCAAAATTAACATCTTCAGGAAGTCCGCCGACATTGTGGTGGCTCTTAATTACAGCAGCCTCACCTACACCGCTCTCAACAACATCAGGATAAATTGTTCCTTGGCAAAGATAATCCATCTTTCCAAGCTCGTTTGCTTTTTCTTCAAATACACGAATAAACTCTTCACCAATAATTTTCCTCTTGCGTTCAGGGTCAGAAACACCTTCAAGCTTTTTGAGGAATCTATCCTTGCAGTTTACTCGAATAAGATTCATATCAAACTGCTCTCTAAATACCTTTTCAACTTGGTCGCCCTCGTCCTTGCGAAGGAGTCCGTGGTCAACAAAGATACAAGTAAGATTCTTTCCAATAGCCTTGTGTACAAGAACAGCAGCAACAGAAGAATCGACTCCGCCTGATAATGCACAGAGCACTTTTTTATCACCAATAGTTTCTTTAAGATGCTGAATAGTATCATTAACAAATGAACTCATCTTCCAATCGCCCTTGCAAGCACAAGCATTATAGAGGAAGTTCTTAAGATAAGTCATACCCTCTTTTGTATGTTGAACCTCTGGGTGGAACTGCATAGCATAAAACTTATTTGTTCTGTCTTCCATAGCAGCAACAGGGCAATCGTCTGTACGAGCAACAATCTTAAAGCCCTCAGGAGTTTTAGAAATATAGTCTGTATGGCTCATCCAGCAGATGTTTTCATCGCTTGCATTTTGGAAAAGTGTACTTGTATTATCAAATAAAACATTTGTGTTGCCATATTCTTTTACGAGTGAAGTGCTAACTTCTCCGCCAAGCATATTAGCCATAAGCTGAGCACCATAGCAAATACCAAGAACAGGTATACCAAGCTCAAAGAGCTCAGGGTCACACTTAGGAGCTTTTTCAGCATAAACGCTATTAGGACCACCAGAGAAAATAATTCCCTTATAGTTGCCCTGCTTAATCTCTTCAGCAGAAATTCTATATGGCTTAATCTCACAATAAACATTAAGCTCACGAACTCTTCTTGCGATAAGCTGGCTATACTGACCTCCGAAGTCGAGAATCAGAACCGCTTCATTTTTAATTTCCATCATTTTCACCTCAAAAACTTATTCAACTGTTACAGACTTTGCGAGATTTCTCGGCTTATCAATATCACAGCCCTTTAAAGAAGCGACATAATAAGCGAAAAGCTGCAACGGAATTACTGCCAAGGATGGCAACATAATATCACAGGTCTTTGGTATATAAAAAGCAAAATCAACGCTTTTTTCAATTTCGGGGTGGTTTTCACAGGTAAGTCCAAGAACAACCGCACCTCTGGATTTAACCTCAACGACATTACTCATAGTTTTCTCAAAAAGATTTTCGTGTGTTGCGAGAGCAACTACAAGTGTACCATCTTCTATAAGAGAAATAGTTCCATGCTTCAGTTCACCAGCTGCATATGCCTCCGAATGAATATAAGAGATTTCCTTTAGCTTGAGCGAGCCCTCGAGAGAAAGAGCATAATCAAGATTTCTGCCAATAAAGAATATATCTCTGTTATCAAATTGCTGTGATGCAAAATACTGAATATCTTCTTTATTTTTAAGAATCTGCTCTATTTTATCTGGAATAAGTCTAAGCTCAGAAAGATATTTTTTATATTCTGTTTCGGAAATTGTTCCAAGAATATCTCCAAAATAGATTGTAAGGAGATAGACAACTGCAAGCTGTGTGCTATAAGCTTTTGTTGTGGCAACAGCAATTTCTGGACCTGCCCATGTATAAACAACATCATCAGATTCGTTTGCAATAGCACTTCCAACAACATTTACAATAGAAAGAATATAAGCACCATGACTCTTTGCCTCTCTGAGTGCTGCGAGGGTGTCAGCTGTTTCACCAGACTGACTTATTACTATCACAAGGGTTTTATCATCAATAATAGGATTTCTATAACGGAATTCCGAAGCAACATCAACCTCAACAGGAATTCTCAATGTCTGTTCAAATACATATTTTGCAACAACACCAACATGATATGCAGAACCACAAGCAACTATACAAATCTTTTTAAAGCTTTTAAACTGTTCAGGTGTAAGGTTTATTTCATCAAAGACAATTCTATTATCTTTGATTCTTGGATTTATAGTATCACGGAAAGCCTTCGGCTGTTCCATAATTTCTTTAAACATAAATGTTTCATAACCGCCCTTTTCAGCAGCAGAAATGTCCCAGTTTATATGCTGAACTTCTTTTTTAACTTCGTCTTTATCAGTGTTGATAATCTTGACATCTGAACTTGTAATAATAGCAATTTCATCTGCATCAAGACGATAAATATCTCTTGTCTTTTCAAGAATTGCAGGAATATCACTTGCAATGTAGTTTTCATTCTTGCCAAGTCCGATAATGAGTGGACTTTCTTTTCTTACTGCAATAATCTGATCGGGATTATCCAGACAAATTATGCCAAGGGCATATGAACCATTAACCTTAGAAAGAACCTTGATAACAGTATCAATAATATCTCCAGTATAATAATAATCCAAAAGCTGTGCTATAACCTCTGTATCCGTTTCAGAGTAAAATTTTACTCCTCTGCGAATAAGATGGTCTTTAAGCTTAATATAATTTTCTATTATTCCGTTGTGAACAACAGCAAATTTACCTGAATCGCTCAGATGAGGGTGTGAATTTGCATCTGATGGTTCGCCGTGAGTAGCCCATCTTGTATGGCCTATACCAACTGTACCTTTAACAGCTTTGCCACCATCAATCATATCACTAAGAATTTTCAGCTTGCCCTTTGCCTTAAAAACATTGAGTTTTTCTCCGTCATAAACACAGACACCTGCTGAATCGTAACCACGATATTCAAGCTTTTCAAGTCCACTTAAAAGGTTAGGAGCCGCTTGTTCATAGCCTATGTATCCAACTATACCACACAAAATAATCCCTCCGGTCTTATCTTAGAATGATGTCCTCACGCTTAGGTCCATTAGAAATCATCTTGAAAGGAACACCGACTGCCTTCTCAGCAAATTCGATATACTTTCTGCAATTTTCAGGAAGCTTATCATATTCCTTAATTCCACGAATATCGCACTTCCAGCCAGGAAGAACCTCAATAATAGGCTTGCATCTCTTAAGCTTTGTTGTTGATGGGAAGTAATCAATTCTTTCGCCGTCAAGCTCATAAGCAACAACAACAGGAATCTCATCAAGATAACCAAGAGCGTCAATAACTGTGAAAGCAACCTGTGTTGCACCCTGAACCTTACAACCATAACGAGTTGCAACGAGGTCAAGCCAGCCAACTCTTCTTGGACGACCTGTTGTTGCACCATATTCTCCCTTATCTCCGCCACGCTTACGAAGTTCCTCTGCTTCTTCTTCATCATGAATTTCGCTTACAAATTCGCCTGCACCAACAGAGCTTGAGTATGCCTTAACAACCGTAACAATTTCTTTAATCTCATATGGAGGAATACCGCCTGCACCAACAGCACCATAGCCGGCGATTGTATTTGAGGAAGTAACCATTGGATAGATACCAAAATCAGTATCCTTAAGTGTGCCAAGCTGTCCCTCAAGAAGAATGTTCTTTCCAGCCTTAACAGCGTCATTAACGATGTCAAATGTTGAAGCAACATAAGGCTCAAGCATTTCTTTATATTCCATAAGCTTATTGAAAATCTCGTCAACACTAAGCTCTTCTTTGTGATAGAGGTTCTTAATAGTTAAATTCTTAACCTCAAGAATTCTTTCAAGCTTCTTTCTTAATGAGTCAGTATCATCATAAAGCTCATTTACCTGAAAACCAATTTTAGCAAATTTATCAGAATAGAAAGGAGCAATACCAGACTTAGTAGAGCCAAAGCTTTCTTTTGAAAGTCTTTCCTCCTCATAGCAATCGAAAAGAATATGATAAGGCATTACGATTTGAGCTCTGTCAGATACCAGTATATGCACATTCTTTACACCTTGTTCCTCAAGGCTCTTAAGTTCGTTGATAAAATTATCAACATTAAGTGCAACACCGTTTCCGATAATATTTGTGATATTATCATAGAAAACACCACTTGGAAGCTGATGAAGAGCGAAACGGCCATAGTTATTTATGATAGTGTGTCCTGCGTTGCTTCCTCCCTGAAAACGGATAACCATATCCGAGTTTGCTGCAAGCACATCAGTTATCTTACCCTTGCCTTCATCTCCCCAGTTTGCACCAACAATAGCTTTTACCATAATTAAAATCCAACCTTTCATTTTTTGTCGTTAAGGAGCGGAGTGCCTCCGCTGTCAATTTGTGTAATTGATTTTGCTTTGCAAAACCTATTAGCAAATTGTAGGGGCGAACTGTACTCGCCCGTTTAATATTTCATCATTCGCATCTTAGCCATATGCCGACACCCATATGCTTATAAAAACAGTTTTAGAGATATGCACAAAATAGTACATATCTCTTGCACTGTAAGTATTTTTTTATACGTTAATTTCAACCTCTTCAACAGCAATATTCTCATATTCTGCTAAAACAGGTGCTACAACATCATTGAGAAAATCTTCTGTTTGCTGAGGTGCTCTGCCAACATAGTTTTCTGGCTTGAGATGCTCCTCAAGCTCCTCTAAGGTTACACCAAAGATAGGGTCTTTTGCAATCTTCTCAAAGAGATGATTTTCCTTACCCTCTGCCTTAATTTCGTAGCCAGTTTCAACAGAAAGTTCACGAATATGCTCATGAAGTTCCTGACGGTCACCGCCACGCTTTACTGCGTCCATCATAATATTCTCAGTTGCCATAAACGGTAACTCAGAACGCAGACGCTTTTCTATAACCTTATCATAAACTACAAGTCCGTCACTTACATTAAGATACAAGTTAAGAACTGCATCAATAGCAAGGAAGCCCTCAGGTATGCTCAATCTCTTATTAGCTGAGTCATCGAGAGTTCTCTCGAACCACTGTGTAGCTGCTGTAATATATGGATTAAGTACATCAACCATAACATATCTTGAAAGTGACGCTATACGCTCTGAACGCATAGGATTGCGTTTATATGCCATAGCAGAAGAACCTATCTGATTTTTCTCGAATGGCTCTTCAATCTCTTTAAGATGCTGAAGAAGTCTTATATCATTAGAGAATTTTGTAGCACTCTGTGCAATTCCTGCAAGAACATTCAAGATTTGGCTATCAAGCTTTCTGGAATATGTCTGTCCTGAAACAGCAAAGCAAGAATCATAGCCAAGCTTTGCAGCAATTCTTCTGTCAAGCTCACGACACTTTTCGTGGTCGCCCTCAAAAAGCTCAAGGAAGCTTGCCTGTGTACCTGTTGTACCCTTGCAGCCGAGAAGCTTTGCCTTGGAAAGCTGGTACCTTACATCTTCGAGGTCCATAAGAAGGTCCTGAATCCAAAGTGTAGCACGCTTACCTACTGTTGTAGGCTGTGCTGGCTGAAAATGTGTGAATGCAAGTGTAGGAAGATCCTTATATTTTCTTGCAAAGTCAGAAAGTGTGCGGATAACTCCGACAAGCTTTTTCTCAACTATACGCAAAGCCTCTGTCATAATGATAACATCTGTATTGTCACCAACATAGCAAGAGGTTGCTCCGAGATGAATAATTCCCTTTGCATTCGGGCATTGTACACCATATGCATAAACATGTGACATAACATCGTGACGAACTAACTTTTCTCTTTCTTCTGCAACATCATAGTTTATGTCATCAGCGTGTGCTTTAAGCTCGTCAATCTGCTCCTGTGTAATAGGAAGTCCAAGCTCCATTTCAGATTCTGCAAGAGCAATCCAAAGCTTTCTCCATGTTCTGAATTTCTTATCAGGAGAAAAAAGATATTTCATTTCCTTATCGGCATATCTTGACGAAAGAGGAGATTCATAGGTATCTTTAGCCATAATCTTAAATTCCTTTCATCTTAAAAATACTGAAATCGGCAAATTATTGCTTATCCTTGACAAGCTTCTTGTCAAAGTCAACTCCGCCTCTTTCCTTACCTTCAAGTAATTTTTGAGGTATTTCTGTTGGGTATTTTCCAGTAAAGCAAGCAGTACAAATACCATTTGCTTTATTCAAAAGCATCTGTGAAAGCTTATCCGCTGGCAAATATCCAAGAGAATCCGCTCCACTGATTTTGCAAATCTCATCAACAGTATGTTTGCAGGCAATAAGCTCGCCCTTAGACGGAATATCTGTTCCGTAATAGCAAGGCCAAGTAAATGGCGGTGAACTTATGCGGAGGTGAACCTCCTTAGCACCTGCTTTTCTAAGCATAGTTACTATTCTATCGCAGGTTGTGCCACGAACGATAGAATCATCTATCATAACAACTCTCTTACCCTTAACACTTGTAAGAAGTGGATTAAGTTTAAGACGAACGCTCTTTGCACGCTCCTGCTGTGTTGGCTTAATAAATGTTCTGCCGATATAGTTATTCTTAACGATTCCCTTTTCATAAGGAATTCCTGATTCTTCACTATAACCAATAGCAGCATCTATTCCCGATTCAGGAACGCCAATAACCAAATCAGCGTCAACAGGAAATTCTCTTGCAAGGATTCTTCCAGCCTCTTTACGAGATTCATAAACGCCGATTCCATCAATTATAGAGTCGGTTCTTGCGAAATAAATATATTCAAAAACGCAAAGAGATTTCTTGCTTTCCTTAGGGCAGTTATCTTTGATTGAGGTAATGCCTCTATCATCAACAACAACAATTTCGCCAGGCTCAATATCTCTTACAAATTCTGCACCCGCAGCATCTAATGCACAAGATTCAGAAGCGAAAACATAAGAGCCTTCAAGCTTACCCATACATAGCGGTCTGAAGCCATGAGGGTCACGAGCCGCAATTAGCTTTCTTGGACTCATAACCAATAGTGAATATGAGCCATCAAGCTGTTTCATAGCCGCACTTACGGCAGCCTCAACAGAATGTGAATGAACACGCTCTCTTGCAATCAAATAAGCGATTACTTCAGAGTCGATTGTTGTCTGAAAAATTGCCCCTCGATGCTCAAGCTCTTTACGAATCTCAACAGCATTAGTAAGGTTGCCGTTATGAGCGATAGCAAGAACACCCTTAACATATCTCATTACAAGCGGTTGAGCGTTTTCAGGAACGCTTCCGCCTGCGGTTGAATATCTGACATGAGCAACGGACATCTGACCTTCAAGTGAAGCTAAGGTTTCCTTAGAAAATACTTCGCTTACAAGTCCCATATCCTTATGATAGCTGATTACGCCTCTGTCGTTAACGGCAATTCCGCAACTCTCCTGACCTCTGTGCTGTAAAGCAAGAAGTCCATTATATGAAGCATAAGCTGGGTTTATAGCACCATCACTATATACTCCGAAAACACCACATTCTTCATGCAGCTCCTCGGAGAAACAGTCTGAAAATTTGCTGCTGTCCAAAAGGTTTCACCGTCCTGTTAGCATTATAAAATTGTTTATAAAAAGATTATGCAAGGCCAATTCTTTTCATCATCTCAGCATAAGCTTCTTCTACGCCGCCCATATCTCTGCGGAAACGGTCCTTGTCGAGCTTCTCGTGTGTCTTAATATCCCAGAAACGGCAAGTATCAGGAGAAATCTCGTCAGCAAGTATAATCTTATCGTGGAACTTGCCAAACTCAAGCTTAAAGTCGATAAGCTCAACGCCTACGCCTGCAAAGAATTCCTTCATATAGTCGTTTACTTTATAAGCCATATCGCTGATAACATCAATTTCTTCCTGAGTTGCGATACCGCAAGCGATAGCCTGTGAATTGTTAATCATAGGGTCGCCAAGCTCGTCATTCTTATATGAAAACTCAAGGATTGGGCATTTAAGCTCCATACCTTCCTCAAGGCCGAGCTTCTTTGCGAGGCTGCCTGCTGCCTTGTTACGGATAATAACCTCGAGAGGAACGATAGAAACCTTCTTAACGATAGTTTCTCTATCGCTGATTTCCTTTACGAAATGTGTTTCGATGCCTTTTTCTGTAAGAAGCTTGAACATAAAGTTAGACATCTTATTATTAACTACGCCCTTACCTCTGATTGTGCCTTTTTTAAGACCATTAAAAGCAGTAGCGTCGTCCTTATATTCTACCATACAGTAATCAGGGTCGTCCATTGCGTAAACCTTTTTTGCCTTGCCTTCGTAAATAAGCTCTTTCTTTTCCATATTCAAAGTCCTCCAAACTTAAATTGACAAAATAAAAAAATCATACGCATATATTATACTTCATTTCGACGATTTAAGCAAGAGCCAGAAAGACGATTTATTTTTTCTATGATTTTGCATAATTTTTTCAAAAAATTTCATATTTGCTCATATATTATTAAAAGTCTATGCTTTTACGGTGTCTTTTTGAATGATTTACTATAATTTTTGCCAAAAATGCAGTACTATTTGTGTATAAGTTGACAAAATTTTATTAGTTTATTATATTTTTACAATTTTTGTTTGATTTATGGAAAATTATATGATAAAATATGCAAGGTATTAAGGAAGATATCCATACAAATTTGTTTTATTTCAAATATCTAAGTGATTTTTCTTCTGAAAATACTTGCAAATCAATCTTCAATATAAGGAAGTGGCTTCAATGTCATATGTAAGTGAACAACTTGAAAAAATTAAGGCAAAGAACCCTGCTCAACCTGAATTTATTCAGGCAGTAACTGAGGTTCTTAACTCTCTCGAACCAGTTTTCGAGCAGAATCCTAAGTATCAGGAAAACGCTATTATCGAAAGAATTACAGAGCCTGAAAGACAGCTCATGTTCAGAGTTGCTTGGGTTGACGATAACGGTAAGACACAGGTAAACCGTGGTTTCCGTATCCAGTTCAACAGTGCTATTGGTCCTTATAAGGGCGGTCTTAGACTTCACCCATCAGTAAACCTTGGTATCATTAAGTTCCTCGGTTTCGAGCAGATTTTCAAAAATTCCCTCACAGGCCTTCCAATCGGCGGTGGCAAGGGCGGTTCTGACTTTGACCCTAAGGGTAAGAGCGACCGTGAAATCATGGCTTTCTGCCAAAGCTTTATGACTGAGCTTTATAGACACATTGGTGCTGATACTGATGTTCCTGCTGGTGACATTGGTGTTGGTGCTCGTGAAATCGGCTACCTCTTTGGTCAGTATAAGAGAATCCGCAATGTTTATGAAGGTGTTCTCACAGGTAAGGGACTTAACTATGGTGGTTCTCTTGCAAGAACAGAGGCAACAGGCTACGGTCTTCTCTATCTCACAAAAGAAATGCTCAAGCAAAACAACATGGATATTGCTGGTAAGACAGTTTGTATCTCTGGTGCTGGTAATGTTGCTATCTATGCTACACAGAAGGCACAGCAGATGGGTGCTAATGTTGTTACTCTTGCTGATTCAACAGGCTGGGTATACGACAAGGAAGGCATTGATGTTGCTGCTGTTAAGGAAATCAAGGAAGTTAAGCGTGCAAGACTTTCTGAGTATACAAAGTATCGTCCAAATGCAGAATATCATGAGGGCAAATTCCTTTGGACAATTCCTTGCGATGTTGCTCTTCCATGTGCAACACAGAACGAGCTTGATGTTGAGGGTGCACAGAACCTTATCAAAAACGGCGTAAAGGCTGTTGCTGAAGGTGCTAATATGCCTACAACACTTGAAGCTACAAAGATGTTCCAAGAGAATGGTGTTCTCTTTGCTCCAGGTAAGGCTGCTAATGCAGGTGGTGTTGCTACTTCTGCACTTGAAATGTCACAAAATAGTCAAAGACTTTCTTGGACATTTGAAGAAGTTGACGCTAAGCTCGAGGGCATTATGGTTAATATCTTTACAAATATCGCTGCTGCTGCTGAAAAGTATGGTCATAAGGGCGATTATGTAATGGGTGCTAACATTGCAGGCTTCGAGAAGGTTGCAGATACTATGATTGCACAGGGTGTATATTAATAGAACAGCAAACCTCATAAACTAAATTACTCCTATCCCTTTCTATAAAACTACAATCCCCGGATATTGTTTGGCATAAGCACCAACAATATTCGGGGCATTTTTTATAATCATACATAATTTAACTAAGTATCATAGTTTTTAATAGCAATATTCTTAACTTCACTTATCCTTTAAGTAGTGAACTTAGCTTATCACTTTTTTACTAAAAATCCCCTTTTTTTCAAACTCAGGCATATATAATATAACTGTGAATTTGTTGCAAAGAGCAGTAATTTATTGTATAATATATAAATAAATTTATAAAAAGGTGTGTACAGATATGCTCCTCCGAAGCTGGGACAGGCTTCCCAAAAATATGAAAAATGATGATGTAAGAAAATATTATGATATACTTTCCAAAAAGACGGCAAGTCTGCTTTTTAAGCGTATACTTGATTTTATTCTTGCTTTAATTATGTTGATTGTGCTTTCACCTATTTTTTTGATTGTTGCGATTTGGGTTAAATGCGATTCAAGGGGCAGTGTTTTTTTTCGGCAAGAAAGAGTCACCCGTTATGGAAAGATTTTTCATATCATAAAATTTAGAACAATGGTTCAAAATGCTGAAGCTATTGGTTCACAGGTTACCGTTGACCACGATTCTCGTGTTACTCGTGCAGGGCATTTCTTGCGAAAAACAAGGCTTGATGAATTACCGCAGCTCTTTAACATTCTATCAGGAAGTATGAGCTTTGTTGGCACAAGGCCTGAAGTTATGAAATATGTCAAGTGTTATACGCCTGAAATGATGGCAAGCCTCCTACTCCCTGCTGGAGTAACTTCACTTACGAGCATAAAATTTAAAGATGAAGAAAAGCTTTTGAAAGATGCTGATGATGCAGACAAGGTTTATGTAGAAGATGTTCTCCCCTTAAAGATGAAAATAAATCTTGAATACACAGAAAAATTCAATATTTTTTTCGATTTAAAAGTTATGTTTATGACGGTTATCGCCGTACTCAAGTAATACGACTGGTGGTGTATACCTATAATGAATATCACAAAAAAGGAAATAACAGCCTTACTCATGAATACCTCTGCTATAAGATTTTCATTGCTTTGTCTGCTGTTTTTTGGTTCTGTTTGTGTGATAGATGCTGCCTGCTATTTTTTAGCTACTCCAATATATGTATGGGCAGGAATCGTTTTATACATAAAGCTTATAAAAGAAAAGAAATTAAGAAAAATCAAGCACTTACCCATAATAACTCTATTCATTGCCTCAGGACTTATTTCTGTTGCAGTAAACTTCGCATATAACATACATGAAAATCTTTTTATGATTTATTATGTTATTCTCTGCTTCTTTCTGTTTTATGGATTATATGCTGAAAAAACTCATGAGGCTGCAAAAAGAGAAATGACTTTCTTTTTTAAGTTTTTTCTTTCATCAACAACCATACTTATGACCATAAGTATCATAATACTTTTATGCTCTAAAAAAGGCTTTATGTTTATTGATTATTACATAAGCATAAAGGATAATCGCTTTGTCGGCATATTCACAAACGCCAATCTTTTGGCGTTTTATGCTGTTATCGGTGTTATCTTCTGCCATATACTTTATTTAAGGCACAAGGCTGTTTCTAAATTTACCTTTAGAGTAAGTCTTTACTATGGAATATGTCTTTTTATAAACTTAGTTTCACTCTTTCTCTCTGACTCAAACGGTTCACTTGTATTCATAATAATCTATGTTTGTTTTATAGCATTCTATAAAATTTTCAGAAACAGTGATACCGTAAGAACATTTAATTTTATGTTCAGAATAATTTCATTAATTCTTGCCTGTGTGATATTTGCCTTTTCATTTTTAACCATAAGGTCTTTTGCTCAAGAAGGCTTTGCCACATTACTTGAATCTGAAAGAAAATTTTCAGAAAGCCAAAGTGTAGAAATAACAAGCACAATTCCAAAATCCGAAAATTCCAAAATTCCAGAAAGCAAATCTTCCCAGTCGGAAAGTGCTTCAAAATCAAGTGAAACCTCAAAATCTGATAACAATAAATATCTTCCAAGTGACAATACCCATACAGAAAACATTTTCAGAGATAAAAAGACAACAACCTTTACCCATGAAAATAAAAATATCGACAGCGGAAGAATTCCACTCCTTAAACAAGCAATAAAACTTTTTTTACTCTACCCTATCTTTGGAGTTGCTCCAAGAAATATTGTTCTATATGGCGAAAAGTATCTCGGTGGATTAAAATATTCCGATTTCCACAATGGTTTCGTAACTATACTTGTAAGCTTTGGAGTTGTAGGCTTTACTTTCTTTATAATCTTTGCAGTAAAGATTGCAAAAAGTATGCTCATCTGCATTTTCAAAAAACGCAACAAAAATGATACTGAGCGTGAGATGTTGCCTTGTCTGCTTGCATTTTTGGCGGCATATTGTGTTTACTCAATGTTTGAAATTACACTTCTGCTTGATGTATCTTTTAAGGTACTTATCTTCTGGCTTATTCTTGGCTATGCAATGAGCTATCTCAATCATTATGAAATGAGCGATTATCGAGGCAGACTGAATAGTTCAACATTCTTCCCAGGCTTTGTAAGCAAAATCCAATCAGCATATAAAGATAATTCAGATAAGCAAAACAATACGCAAAAAAATGAAGATAAAGAAAATTCCAATTAGTTACCGAGCGGGCGAACAAAATTCGCCTCTATAATTAGCTAACAAACTTCTCTAAGACACTTAAAAGTTTTGCACAAGCTTTTTCAAAAGCTTGCGGTTTCCAAAGGCAGAGCCTTTGGTGGGTTTTAAGGGCAAAGCCCTTAACATTCTTTGCTTCTAAAGCGGTGGACTTTGTCCACCGCTTAATTTTATCTTGTTAGCAATATTAGTCGATAAAGGCGAACTGCGTTCGCCTAAGAAAAAACAAATGTTGGGCTTCGCCCAAAAGTGTTTCGCTCTCTACGGAGAGCGACCAAAGGCTCCGCCTTTGGAAACCGCAAGCCTTTAAAAAGGCTTGACCTAAACTTTAATTGTCTTTGGGAAGTTAGCTAGCTAATTGGGAAAAATGTCGGATTTTGCAATTAAGCACTTTACAAAAACTCTTTGATGTACTAAAATTTATTAAGATATTTAATTTGAAAGGAAGTCTATGATGAATATCAGAGAAGAATCATTGCAAAAACACTACGAATGGCAAGGAAAAATCGAGGTTGTTTCTCGTGTTGCCGTCAATGATACAAAGGATTTGTCCCTCGCTTATACTCCTGGCGTTGCAGAGCCTTGCCTTGAGATACAAAAGGACTATGAAAAGTCTTTCCAACTTACACGCAGAAGCAATTTAGTTGCTGTTATAACCGATGGTACAGCCGTTCTCGGACTTGGCGATATAGGACCTGAGGCTGGTATGCCTGTTATGGAGGGCAAATGTGCTTTATTTAAGGAATTTGCAGGAGTTGACGCCTTCCCTATTTGTGTTCGTTCAAAAGATGTCGATGAAATCGTAAGAACAGTATATCTTATTTCTGGAAGTTTCGGCGGAATCAACCTTGAGGATATTGCTGCTCCAAGATGCTTTGAGATTGAAAGAAAGCTCAAAGAAATCTGCGATATTCCTGTTTTTCACGATGACCAGCACGGAACTGCAATTATAGTTGCAGCTGCTGTCCTCAACGCATTGAAGGTTGTCAAGAAGGACCTTGGCGAAATCAATGCCGTTATCAATGGCTCCGGTTCAGCAGGTATAGCTATTGCAAAGCACCTCCTCAACCTCGGTCTTAAAAATCTTACAATGGTAGACAGAGCTGGCATTATTTACGAGGGTATGGACGGTCTCAACCCAGAACAGCAGTATATGTCTACAATCACAAACCGTTCTAAAAAGACTGGTACTCTTGCAGACGCTATGAAGGGTGCTGACCTCTTCATCGGTGTTTCTGCACCAAATATCGTAAATGAAGAAATGGTAAAATCTATGGCAGATGAGCCAATCATCTTTGCTATGGCTAACCCTACACCTGAAATTATGCCTGATGTTGCTAAGAAAGCAGGTGCAAGAATAGTAGGAACAGGCCGTTCAGATTTTCCAAATCAAATCAATAATGTTCTTGCTTTCCCAGGAATTTTCAGAGGTGCTTTGGATTGTCGTGCAAGCGAAATCAACGAAGAAATGAAAGCTGCCGCTTCCTATGCGATTGCTTCTCTCGTTTCTGATGATGAGCTTAACGATGAATATATTCTTCCAAAGGCATTTGATAGAAGAGTAGGCAAGGCTGTTGCTGAGGCTGTTATGGAGGCCGCAAGAAAATCAGGTGTTGCAAAGCTTTGATTAGCATAAGCATTTGACATTCGGTTAAAAATATAGTAAAATATCTTTTGCGAGCGAGCTGAACAGCTGCGGATGAAAGCCGAAAGGCTTCACCCGAGGAAAGTCCGGGCTCCATAGGGCAAGAATAACGGCTAACGGCCGCCGGGGGCGACCCCAGGGATAGTGCAACAGAGATATACCGCCTGAGTCTTTCAGGTAAGGGTGGAAAGGCGAGGTAAGAGCTCACCGGCACACGGGAGACTGTGTGGCCCTGTAAACCCTATTCGGAGCAACACCGCACAGAAGCATTCAACATCGGCCCGATGGCTTCGCTTAGGTGGCATCGAGCAGTGGCGGTAACGCCCTGCCAAGATAGATGGCTGTTCACGACAGAACCCGGCTTATAGGCTCGGTCGCCGCATTATTGCGTATATCATTGCGAATTTTCGCTTTAAATATAAGCACTTGTTTTTTTCTATTTGCAAATTTTGTCTTAATTTTACCTCTATCATATTTCTACTTGTAAATTTTAATATTTATTTGCTGTGCAATATAAACTAAAACCTCTTTGTCATTTCTTACAAATTAGCTATTGTTATTTAGCATAAGTTAAAGTATAATACATAGTATAATAAATGGTTAGGAGGATATTTGATGAGATTGCGTAAGCAGGCACTGGGCAATCGTAACCTTATCGGTGCAAGAGTTGAAGCTGCTCGTAAAAGCAAAGGCATTAAACAAAAGGAATTACTTGCACAGTTGCAGGTCAATGGTGTTGATATGAATGCCTCTGGTCTTTCTAAGCTTGAAGGTCAGATTCGTTCTGTCACAGATATTGAACTTGTTGCACTTGCTGATATACTTGAGGTTTCGATAGACTACTTACTTGGCAGAGAGTAAATCGCAACTATTTGTGAACGCAACTCTGAACCATCAGTCCCAAAAGCTATAATTGCTATTTATATACTTCGCTCAAAAGAACGATAAAATATAATTAAGCACATCAAAAAAAGCACTTGAACTTCGTAAAGAAGTCCAAGTGCTTTTAGTTTTTGGCTCAATATCAATAATTGTGGTAACCCGAAAAAATAGCATAAAGTATAATTACAAGTGGCAGAAAATTGAAAAAGTTCGTAAAAAATGGACATTAAAAAAACAAACCTCCTACGGCAGAATAAAAATTGTCATATGAGGTTTCGTTATGCCAAAAGAATATTGACACATAGTAAAACTGATATATTTGTATATTCTTCAAAATAAAATGTCAAATTTTTAATATAAAAGCTTACTATTTTCTGTAATGTTTATGCTTTATTGTGGACATAGATTTTCAGACTTACTTATCATAAATTCTGAATATTCAAAAAGTGCGTATTTAGCTGATTCTGTCATTTTTTCATAGTTCCTAATCAGCATACTAAGTATTTCATCTTTTACTTCTGAGTTTGTTTGTATGTTTTGAGATTCGTTTTTATTGGCTGCGTTTTTAACTTCGTATCCCATAAGCCACGCTTCAGATACATTTAATGCTCTTGCAAGAATATAGAGTTTATTTTGTCCTGGTTCTACCTTTCCAGAAACATATTGGCTGAGGTCAGATTTACTAAGTTTTACACCATATTCACTACAAAATGGTTTTGCACGATTTATAATATCAATTTGTTTTAAACCATTTTTCTGCATAAATTCATTAAGTCTTAATGCTGTACTTGAAGTTTTCATTAAATCCGCACTCCTATATTTCTTGTGTTGTCTTATTATATCAGAGTAGAAATCACAGTTCAAGCATATTTGATAAAAAATTTAAAAAATTGAACAATTAATTTAAAATGTAAATTCATACAAACACAACTCTCATATATAATTAATTATTTCAGTAGAGCTTTTTCGGCACCTGTAGATTATTCAAATAACCATGTACCAATTTCTAAGCCTTCTGGTTTAGATGTATCTACTCTGTCTATATTGTGCTTGATGCTTCTTCTTATAACAATCAATATCAAGATATTATGATTATAATAGTTCTAAGCTTTTTGGAACTAAGTTCGATGATAAAAGTAATGTTGTTAATGATTTAAGCAATAATATGACAAGTAATACGGGTATAGTTGAAAATTCAGAAAGTTCAATATCTAATTATTATGAAAGTAGCAATAAAAAATATTCAAGTATAGACCAATTTATAACTTCTAATGATGAACAAAAAAATCACTAATATATATGTAATAGCAGTAGTATTGTAAATGAACATTGATAGAAAATAAAAGTGATGGACCTTAAGCTCCACCACTTTTTATCTTTAAATAGAATATTAAATTTTATATACCAAATCCACCGTTTACACCGAGAACTTGAGCAGTAATGAATGAAGCTTTATCAGATATGAGAAATTCCACTGCATTAGAAATATCCTTAGAAGTACCTATTCTTCCAAGAGGTGTTTCGTCACGAAGTATATCAATATCCTCCTGAGTATAGCACGAAATCATATCTGTGCTTATAACTCCAGGAGCTATGCAGTTTACGGTAATTCCGCTTGGTGCAAGTTCTTTTGCAAGAGCCTTTGTAAGACCTATTATTCCAGCTTTAGATGCGGAATATACTACCTCACAAGAGGCACCGATTTCTCCCCAAATAGACGATATATTTATAATTCTTCCACAATGCTCAGAAACCATATATCGTGTTGCTTCACGAGAGCATTTTATTGCACCAAGAAGATTTGTTGATATTACGGCCTCAAGCTGTTCATCGCTGATGTCTTGAATAAGGCTATTTTGCAGAGCAATTCCAGCATTATTTATGAGAGCATAAGGTGTGCCAAAGCTTCTATATGTTTGCTCAAAGAGATTTTTTACATCAGCTGTATCTGAAATATCACCATGAATGGCGATAGCTGTGCCACCTTGCTCTTGAATTTCTTTGCAAAGTACGAGAGCTTTTTCGGCAGAATGGTTATAGTTTATTGCAACTGCATAGCCTGCCTTTGAAAGTGTAATACAAATTTCTGAACCAATACCTCTTGAGCCACCTGTTACGATAATAGAACGCATATTTTACTCCTTAATAAGAGCTTTTTCAATTTCTCCAATGAAAATAATGTGATAATCATTGTCGCTGTAACATTTATCTATAATGTCTTTATCTATAAAGGATTCAGCATTCATTTCTTGACGATAGAGTTTTTTACAGATTAAGATAAGCTTGCCTTCTTTAAAATATGGAACCTTTTCATCAAATAAAGGTGTGATACCTGTTTCCTTAACCTTATCATAATCTCTGCCAGAATTTTTTCCGCAGAAAGTTAAAGCTTTGCGCATAGAGTCACCGCCAAAGGTTAGTGAAAAATGGTCGAATTTATCTATAAATTCGAGTGTATAGCGAGATTTTCTGACATAGACAGTTGCAACATTTTTATTCCAAAGGATACCAACGCCACCCCAGCTTACAGTCATTGTATTAAATTTTTCTGAATTTCCTGCTGTAAGCAAGGCCCAATCTTTATTAAAAAGATTATAAGGACTTGCAGTGAGCTCGGTAATATTTATTTCTTTAAAATCGGACATGAAAAATACCTCCATAAAATCTATTTTAAGTATATTATATCATATGAATAGCTTAAATTAAAGCGAAAAAAAATATATGAGAATTTGGAATTTGATTGGTAATTAGTGGCTATCATAGAACTTACATTATGTAAACTTGCAATATTCAATAAAAAAAACAAAATAAAAGTGCCTTTATTCTAAAAAAGCACTTAAATTTTAAATATTTCGTAAAAAATTTTGAAAATTACTTGAAAGTTATTTGGTACTTATTGTATAATAATTTATATTATAGTGACTTATGATAGTATTTTAAAAGGTGCTTTCTATGAAAAAAAGAAAAGTAAAAAACAGAATAAAACCAAAGAAAAATTACATTCTCAGAATTGCGGTTGTGGCGTTTTTTATTTTTATTCTGGTTACAATAGTAGACCAGCAGATTAAAATTCAGCAGAGCCGCACTGAGCTTGAAAATGTTAATAATAAGCTTGAAATGGCTCAAATGAAAACTCTTGACCTCGAAAAAAAATCACAGCTTGCTGAACAGGCAAGCAAACTCACAGTGAGCGAGGTTGCAAATCCAGTTGAAGAATCAAGCAGTAATGAAGAATCAAGCCAAAATGAGAATTTAGTTCAAGCTTCTTCTCAACCAGAAAAGAAGAAGCAAACAACTGCTGAAAACAAAACTGATGAGGAAAAAGAATGTGAGGAGTATCTAAGGCAGGAAGCATTGCGACTCGGCTATGCTAAAAGCGGAGTGCGTGTTTTTCAAAATATAGCCGGAAATTAAGGGGAGGAAAAATTTTCACTATGGGTCTTGCAGTAGGAGATGTTCTTGAGGGTAAAGTTAGCGGAATAACTAAATTCGGAGCTTTTGTTGACTTACCAGAAGGAAAAACAGGTATGGTGCATATTTCTGAAGTCGCTCAGACTTATGTAAAAGAAATTAGCGATTTTGTTAAGATAGGACAGGTTGTCAAGGTTAAAGTTATGTCTATCACTCCTGAGGGTAAGATAGGTCTTTCTATGAAAAAGGCTTTGCCACCAGCTCCTAAGCCAAATGGCGGTTCTAAAAGACAAGGTGGCACTCAAAGTCCTGGCAGACCAGGAAACTTTGAATGGCAGAGCTCTAAGCGACCTGAGGCAACAAGCTTTGAAGATATGATGTCTAAATTTAAACAGACAAGCGATGAAAAAATGTCCGACCTCAAGCGTTTTAATGAAGGCAGCTCAAGACGCTCTGGCAGAGGTTCTCGTGGAAATAGTAACAACGGGTATTCATCAAGATAATTATAATCTTTAGATAACTGAATTAAGCAGGTGAGCAGAGTAAAAATGTCACCTGCTTAATTTATAGCTTGAACTATGAATTAAGCATATATATTAAAATATAACTCAATTTTACAATTTGTACTTTTGTGCGAATTTTTAAATTGATGCTTTTTACTGATATGTGTTACTTTTAAAGATAAAAGAGCATTTTATTGCTATTGATGAATTGTTTTTTCTGTATTATAATACTATTGTGATATATATGGATTTTTACATTCAATTTGTTATTTTAAAATAAATAACATTATATTAACCATAAGAATTTCAGATATTCATTGATTTTATAATCAGACTGAGTTGAATTTTAAAAATTTTGTAGAAATCTTAATACTAAGCTTTGTATGACTAAAGGACGGTAAAAATGAGCAAAACTAACGAAAAATACACTAACGAAGAAATACTGTCTTTAAAAGAGGCAGTTCAACACGGAGATTTTCTCCTTCCTTTTGATATTTATAGGACAAGAATGCCTGAATACTTTAACTCCTTTCCGATGCACTGGCACGAGGAGATAGAGATAGTATATGTTAAAGGCGGATATGTTGAATTTAACATTGACCTTGAAACATATGTTGCAGAGGAAAATGATATTGCTATTATTCCTCCTTGTGTTCTTCATTCTTTTAAGCAATATAATGGTAATGAAGCACATATGCTTACTATGATGTTTAATATGAGTATGCTTACAAATAATTCAACAGACGCTTGCTCTATTAGATATTTTACACCTTTTTATGAAAGACAGCTCTCTATGCCTTATATAATAAAGCGTGACCACCCATCTTATAGCAAGATTCGTGATATATATCTTTCAATAGTTGATACTTATGATAAGAAAAGGGATTTCTATGAGCTTACTATCAAATCTAAGCTCTATGAACTTTTCTATGTATTTTTCGCAGAATGCTTTGAAAAGATTGATTATGATACTACTCTCAAAAATAATACAACTAAAAATATCAAGGCTATTCTTGATTATATCAGCGAAAATTATATGAACTCTATTACAATAGAGGAGCTTTCTGCAAGTGTAAATCTTAGCAAACATTACTTTATGAGGTTCTTTAAGAAATATATGGGAACAACTTGTATTGAGTATATCAATGATTATCGCTTGAATATTGCTACAAATATGCTTTTGACAACAAATTCTCAGATTACAGAGATTGCAACAAGCATAGGTATAACTAACCTCTCATACTTCAACAGAATATTTAAAAAGAAATATAATATGACACCTAAAGAATATCGCCGTAGCCTTGAAAATAAGCGTGCAGATAGTCGCAATTTAGAGTCATAACTATTAAATTATACATAACTGTCAATGAATATCTACTTTTTTATATTGACTTTAACAAGGTTTAAGTGTTATACTATTTTATATTTATTATATTCGGAGGTAGTAAAATGGCATATTCCACAGAAATAAGAGCCGCAATAGAACAGTATCTTAAAAATGACGAATGGAACTATACATTTGATGAAGAAAGAGAAGTTATCAGATGCGGAATTAACCTTAGAAACCGCCTTAAAGAGTGCCGTATAATTGTAGACATTGATGAAACAAAGTATCTTTCACTTGGTCTTATCAGTCTTAACTGTGATGAGGAGTATAGAGTAGAGCTTTCTAAGTTCCTTACTATGGTAAACTATGGTCTTTTGCTTGGTAACTTTGAGATGGATTTCAATGATGGCGAAGTTCGTTATAAGATTGCAACAAACTGCAAGGATTGCATTCCATCACAGGCTGTTATAGAAGATAGTATGATGATTCCTGCTATTATGTTTGAACAGTTTGGCGATGCTATGATTGATGTTATGTTTGGTTATAAAACTGCTGAAGAGGCATATGCTTCTACAGAAAGCAAAGAGTGATAAAATTAAAATTGTCATAAAAATGTAAACTTTTGGCTTAATGTCAATGGTTATGGTAACACGAAAAATAGAATAAAGTATAATTACAAGCGACAGAAAATTAAACTGTCGCTTGTTTTTCGTCAAATTTCTTAAGAAGTAATTTTCTTGAATTTTTAAAGTATCTGTAATATGATTTGCTGAATTTCTTTTGTTCTTCTTTTCTGACACCTTCAAAAGCCCAGAAAAGCTGGCATATTCAGTGGTATTTATCAACAATTTGTTCAGCGTTCTCAAACCATATCGAGCCGATATTTGCAAACGGTTTCCGCATATCGCTGACAAAATATTTGTAGAGCATATTTTGTTCTCCGCTTCAGGCTTATAAGCAATTATATTTTAACGGATTTTGGTAAACTATGCTCTACTTTTTTACTTTTTATCTGTAGGCTCTTTTTTACCCAAACTATTGACATTGAGCCACATAAAAACCTCAAACTTTATGCTTGCTGGTATAATCTCAATCTCAGGCACAGACAGTGATAGAACTAGTGTGTTCTCAAGACTGTTTAACGATGAAATCTTTAAAGATTACTTACCCTGATGTCAATATATCATCTTTTAGTGCTTCAAAAAGTGGTTATGTTGGTGATTCGGTTACTCTCAAGGCTTCTGTTTCAAGCGAAACAGTACCTTATGAGTATCAATACAGCTATGATGATGCTAAAGGTATAAAACATATAATTACAGCTTATACAGCTGGTAAAACCTCAACAACTTGGAATACCTCTTCCCTATCTGCCGGCGATTATACGATAAGGGTTGAGGTCAGGGATAAAAACAAAAAAACTGCAACAAAAACAAGTACAATAAGCCTTCAAACAAGAAATGTCAAAGGCTCAATATCAACTATGGAAATGAGCTACACGCAAAATGACGAATGGTATCCAAATGTAAGATTTCAGGTTAATATAAGTGATGAAACCACCGCCCCCTCACCGTATAAGTACAAAGTTCAATATAAAAAAAGCAGTGATAAAAATTATACCAATTTAAGTGATTTCAAAACTTATAGTGGTAGTACCCAGATTGAGCTTCTCTCTACCTCAAAAGATATTGGCACATATAATTATCGCCTTATTGTTCGTGATAAAAACAACAAGGAATATACATCTGTTGTTTTCTATATTTACGCACAATATTTAAATGGTTTCATTACAGATATAAGTATAGCAAAACCAGATGATATATTAAACACTCAAATGGGATTTTTCTCTTTTATATTTGTTTCGATTGGTGCATTTATACTTATGATTAAAACTCCAAGAGTTCTCAAAAATTTAGTAGCATAGTATTAAAATAAAAATCACTTTATGATATTATAATAATCATAGTATTCGAAAGGATTGATTATATGAAAAACAAAGTGAAAATAACTGCTTTAATATTAGCTTTGATGGTATCTATGGTAAGTATAGTTGGTTGTTCTAATAACAATTCAACAAGCACAGAAGCAAGCGTATCAAGCAATTCTTCCATAGAACCATCTGTAGAAAGTTCTATAATAGAAGAATCCTCTACCCTTGAATCATCTGCTGAAATATCATCTGAAACAACAAGTACAGCAGAAAACAGCATAAGTAGCAATAGTTCTGCTATTGACCCTGTTGTTGAGGAACGCTCATATAGCAAAGAAGAACAAACTGAATTTCAAGATACAAAAATTCTTAATTATAAATACTATCCATATAACAAAACATATTATTATAGAGGAAATGAAAGTATAATAACTATACCTGAAGTATTTTCTGAGTGTCCGCATATAAAAAGTGATACAGTTAAAGAAATAATAGTTCCTGAAACAGTGAAAACTATTCCAAAGAATTCTTTTACAGGTTGTCCTAATCTTGAAAAATTGGTAATTTTAAATCCTGACTGTGAATTTGATGTAACTCGTAGTTCAGGAATTGGTTACTTATCAGAAATCGAAAATATATTACCAAATAATAATGTTAATATATATTTATATTGCCATAGTGATAAAACTCCTGCGGATAAATCAGGAAATCGAGTAATACCTAAATCTCTTACTTCTTCAACTGCAAAATTCTTTAGTGCAAATTACTCTACACTTTTAATTCACGATTTAGCAGAAGAATCATACGAATAAAAGCCAAAAATAAAAGCACAGCTCAGGCTGTGCTTTTATAATGCCCGTCAGAAGATTGACGGAATATGTAGATTTTGGTATAATGTACTCGCACACGAAAGTGTGTACATAGTGCATACCACATAACGGTAGGCGGTTGTTCCCTTAACCTCTTTGAGGTGCAGGGATACATAAAATTTTCTTTTATCCCTGCTTTCTTAATGAAAGGAGGGATACGATGATGGAATGGAATGATTTCTTCCAGATGATTATTGCAGTTACAAATATACTGCTTGTCATAAATTCATATCGCAACAATAAAAGAAGATAACCGCCCTGCTCTCCAATAGGACGGTTATCTTTATAACAAAACTATCGGGAACAACCGCTTATCGGTATGCTCTATGTTTATATTATACACTACATATTAAAATATGTCAAATACATAATTCGACTGCACAGCTTTGGCTGTGCTTTTTTATTGTTCAAAGGAGGTACATATGATAAAAGTAAAAATCACAAAGAATGTCATTAACAAAAGCGTAAGCCCTCTTGGAAGTGCAATGACTCCACGATTGATTGTATGCACTGTACTTGGCTTAGCTGCTGCTATTGCAACATTCTTTGCGTTAAAAGACAGTATAGAGTTCAATGCACTTATGTGGATAGTCTTTGCAGAAATAGCACTATTTGTTTCTTTAGGAATACAGATAAACGGAGTAGGTGTATTAAATCTTTTGTTCGGCAAACAGAAAGATACACGACCATTTAACAGAAAGGGAGTATTTAACGATGAAAATGAATCTATTTTCTAATATATTTTCTAAAAAGCAAAATAATATTTTTGGCAATATAAAAGCAAAAGTACCAAAAACAGCTCAAGATACTATACCATTCATAGAAGCCTATGAGAATGGACTTTTTCTTACCGGTGAAAATACATACACATTGATTTTCGCTTATAATAACATAGATTATTTTCTTTTCAGAGATGACGAAAAAGAAGATATTTATGAAAAATATATGCGTTTACTCAATACTCTGCCGTCAGATATAGAATATCAGGAATTTACGATGAATACCGAGGTTGATTCTGATGTGCTTTATAGAACACTCTTGCCGAATAAAGACTCGGAAGAAAAATATCCTGATATTGCAAAGGACTATAAGAAAGTCATAGGAAACTATATTGAAAATACTTCCGCTGCTGCGGCTAAGAAAATCATGCTTATTGCAATGACCTATACACCTCAAAACAAGATAGATAACGCAAATATACTTTTTAAGTATTATCAAAATTTACAGCAGTTATTTACAAATCTTCATTCAGAAACGCACCAACTTTGGGCTGAGGAAGTGTTTGAAATTCTATACAAGCTGTACCACCAATTCAGCAATATTCCATTTATGTTTCCTAAGAATGTTTTATCAACAGGTGGCAGAATTAAGGATTATATTGCTCCGTCAATATTTGTATTCAGACAGAAGTGCATTGAAATAGGTGATTCTTACACTCGTGTACTGTTCGTAAAAAGTTATGACCGTAATATCGATGATGAATTTATTCATGACTTACACGATAATAATGAAAAAATAGTAATATCTAAACATTTACGCAGGGTAGACAAGGGTGAAGCTGCAGATATGGTTAAAAAGAATTTAAATAGCCTTGAGGGCAGCATACAAAAGCGTATGGAGATAAATCATAAGAATGGTACTAATTTTTTATTCCATATTCGTTAAGTGACAGAGAAAAGGAACTTAAAGACCTACAAGACCGTTTTGGCGGAACAGGTTGTGAGCTTTTTGAAGTATCAATTTTTATAGCTGTTACCGCAAAAACAGAGGAAGAATTAAATGAACTTACCCGTTATGTGCAGAATAAGGCTAAGTCACATCAAGTGGTGCTCGACACTCTCACAGGACAACAAGCTAAAGCTCTTGATGCTGTCACACCATTTGCATTAAGTAAATTTAATACAAAGTTTAATAATAACATAAAAACATATCTCCTTAGCGATGCCGCCGGAGTTATGATACCGTTCTCTCATGTTGACCATTTTGCAGAGGGCGGTATTTTTTATGGAGAAAATCAGATTACATCGCTAAAAAGTGCCTTTTTTACATAAAATTTAGGTATTCGCAAAGGTATACCTTTACGGATATATTGGAGGAAATATTAAAATGAGCGAAACAAGAACTTATTACTATGCTCGTGTCAGCACAAAGAAGCAGAGTTTAGATAGACAGCTTGAAGCGTTTCATCAGCTTGGTGCAGAAGAAAAATATATCTTCGCAGACAAGCAATCAGGAAAAAACTTAGAAAGAACCAACTATCAGATTTTGAGAAACAACATACTCCGAAGCGGTGACACCCTTGTTATAAAATCTCTCGACCGCCTGAGCAGAAATAAGCTTGACATAAAATCTGAGCTTGAGTATTACAAGCAAAACGGCATTCGTGTAAAAGTCATAGATATGCCTACAACTATGATTAACCTTGAGGGACAAGAAACGAGAAAAAGACAAGCCGAAGGAATCACCGCAGCAAGAAAGCGTGGACAACATCTCGGCAGACAAGAAATAAACTTTCCCCCAAATTGGTTTGAGGTTTACATCAGATGGAAAAAGAAAGAAATCCGAGCTAATACAGCTATGGAAATCTTAAATCTGAAAAGAACCACTTTTTATAAGCTTGTTAATAAATATGAGCAAGAAAATAAGTGGAATATAATATTAATGATGTTCGATTACTCATCTTATCGTTGAGTGTTTCGCCACTTGTAAAAGAGCGAGTGCAAAAGTAATCAAAAGCGGGTATTGTTACCCGCTTTTTTAATTTAGAAAATTGAGGTTATATAAAATGAAAATTGCATTTTATAATGTTGATTTAGATTATATTGATTATTTAAAAAAGTTTGAATCTGCTCATCGTGGTTTTACCAGAGTTCCAAATGTTCAATATCGAAGTGGAAACAATAAGTTTTTCTATGGAACTGTTTTAAATATCCAAAGGATTGATTACTTTGTGCCTATATCATCTAAACAACACAATAGAGAAGATGATATTCAAATAAAACCAAAAAATGATAAGTATTGTAAAGAATATGCTACTTTGAGATTTGCATATATGCTTCCAATTCCTCACCAATGTATAACAATGCTTAATATTTCTGAAATTTCTAATAATACACAAAAAGAAAGAGTAAGAAAAGAATTAGCTTATTGTTGGAAATTTAAAACATAAATTATAAAGAAAGCCGTAGCATTGCACAAATAAATACTTGCAATGCTACGGCTTTTTTGCATAACTGAGAATTCAAGTCCCAGTTATAATTTTGTTTGTAAAAATAAATGGATAATTAATTATAAATTTTTATTGACAAATATATCCAAAATCAAGTTTCGTAGATATATTATTATGGAACTTGATAATATTGTTTAAAGGCAATAGGTATACACCTATTGCCTTTGAAGTTTGGTGACCCATCGGAGATTCGAACTCCGGACACCTTGATTAAAAGTCAAGTGCTCTGCCAACTGAGCTAATGAGTCATATTGGTTGGGATGGCTGGATTCGAACCAGCGAGATGACGGAGTCAAAGTCCGTTGCCTTACCGCTTGGCTACACCCCAGAAAAAATTTTCTTCAGCATACGAACAGTCATATGCTGAACGAAAATCAAAAAATATTGGGGTGGATAGTCGGATTCGAACCGACGCTCTCTGGTGCCACAAACCAGCGCTTTAACCAGCTAAGCTATACCCACCATATGGCGCGCCAAAAGGGACTCGAACCCCTGACCTACTGCTTAGAAGGCAGTTGCTCTATCCAGCTGAGCTATTGGCGCATATGGAGCGGGTGATGGGAATCGAACCCACACAACCAGCTTGGAAGGCTGGGGTTCTACCACTGAACTACACCCGCGTTTCGTGACAAATAGTATATTATCACATCATCCTTTAAATGTCAATAGGAAATTTAAAATTTTTTCTATTTTTTAAAAAAATTATTTTCAAAGAAATCACTTGACAATTTCATGACTTTATTGTATACTAATTAAGCATTATTTGCCGGTGTGTCGGAATTGGCAGACGAGACAGACTCAAAATCTGTTATCCGCAAGGGTGTGTGGGTTCGAGTCCCACTACCGGCACCATATAAGAACCTCACGGTTGATAGAAAGGTATCTTCCGTGAGGTTCTTATTTTATTTGTATCAATGTTTTTTTCGACTTTTATGCCTTGCGTAAAGTCTCAAAAAGTACCGCTTGAAAATTGCTGTGCAAGATAATTTTCCGCTGTTGGCAAAAATGTAACAGCGGAATTATAAAAAAACTTTCGCACAAAAGTGTACAGCCTGCGGACTTTTTGTTTTTCTATCTTCTATTCAACCTTTGAGCCGTCTTTGAAAACAAATACTACCTTGTCATGGAAATAAACGGTCATGCTGTCAAGCATTATATTCCACAATCCTTGTAATTGTTAAATATTCCTGAAAGCTGGGATTTGGTACGGCTAAGAAGCATTTAGACCAAAGATTTTGATTTTTTCTTTTTATAATTTTTTAGATTTTATAAATTATCCTCTAACTTTTTAGTGATTAAAGCCTTTTCTTAAAATCTTCATATCCGAATTTTTTCCACAATTCAAAATCACCGTTTTTGTGAGAAATTGCAATAGAGGGAAGTGGCATACCGTTAAATGTGTTATTCTTAACCATAGTATAGATAGCCATATCGCAGAAAAGAAGTCTATCACCTATCTTCAACGGCTCATCAAAAGAATAATCACTGACAATATCTCCCGCAAGACAGGTAGGTGCGGCAAGACGATAAGTATACTTTTTCTCTCCAGCCTTTCCTGCCCCAATTATTTCAGGACGGTATGGCATCTCAAGGACATCTGGCATATGGCAAGCAGCAGATGCGTCTATAATCGCAATATCCATTCCGTTATTAACGATATCTAGTACCGTTGTAAGTAAATATCCTGCATTAAGTGCTACTGCCTCACCAGGCTCAAGATATACAGTAACATCATATTTGTTCTGTATATAGTCAATACATTTGATAAGAGTTTCTATATCATAATCATGACGAGTTATGTGGTGTCCGCCACCAAAATTAACCCATTTCATTTGTTTGAGATACTTTCCGAATTTTTCCTCAAAATATGGAATAGTATGCTTTAGAGCATCTGAATTTTGCTCGCACATAGTATGGAAATGTAAGCCAGAAATACCGTCAAGTTCACTTTCATCAAAATTTGCAAGAGTTATGCCCATACGAGAATTTTTTGCACAAGGATTATAAATTTCCGTTTCAATTTCAGAATATTCAGGATTAACACGCAAGCCAAATTCTATTTCAGGGTGTTTCTTTGCAATAGTTTTAAAATGCTTCCACTGAGAGAATGAATTCAGCACAATATGATTGCAATATTTCAGAAGCTCGTTAAAATCACTATCCGAAAAAGCTGGTGAAAAAACATGAACTTCCTTGCCCATTTCCTCAAAACCAAGCCTTGCCTCATAGATGCCACTTGCTGTTGTACCATCAAGATATTTAGAAATAAGTGGATATAATTTATACATAGAAAAAGCCTTTTGTGCAAGCAAAATCTTACAACCTGTACGCTTTCGGACTGATTCAAGTATTTCAAGATTTTTAATCAATGCACCCTCATCAACAATATAGCAAGGTGACGGAGCATTAGGAAATTCTAATTTTTTCATTATCAACACCCTTTCATAACATAAAAAGCTTAATTCTACAATTATAATTAATCAACTTTCCCAAGACTTTAAAAGTTTCGCTCGAGGCGGCGAGCCGCCGCTCCCAAGACGCGGAATCGCTCGGCAAGCCTCGCTCGACACTAACAAGAGAAACCGATTGCCGCGACTGATAAAACTACCGATTAGCAAACTAACTATTATAAGACACTTAAAAGTTTCGCTCGAGCCTTTTCAAAGGCTCGCAGTTTCCAAAGGCAGAGCCTTTGGTCGCTCTCCGCAGAGAGCGAAACTCTTTTGGGCGAAGCCCAACATTTATTTTTCCCTAGCGGTGGACTTTGTCCGCCGCCTTTTCTTTTGTAATCAATAAACTACTGGTTCAAATGTAGGGGCGAACTGTGTTCGCCCGTTCGATAGTCTACCAGCAATATTAGCCATAAAGTGCGGACTTTGTCCGCACTTAGAGAGAAAAAGATGTTAAGGGCTTTGCACTTAAAACCCACGAGGGACTCCGTCCCTCGACCCTGCGAGCCTTTAAAAAGGCTCGAGCGAAACTTTTAATTGTCTTAGATAGGTGCGTTAGCTAATCGTAGAAGCGAACTATATTCGCTCGATAGTTTCATCGACCGCGTCAATCAACTTCTCTCACTCACCACGAGCGAGACTTGTCGAGCGATTACGCGTCTTGACGGCGGCGGCTCGCCGCCTTGAGCGAAACTTTTAATTGTCTTAGATAAGCAAAAACTAATTTTTATTATAGTGCAGAAAAAGCTAAAAATCAACAACATTAAAAATATGTTGACAAGTTCTGAAAACAAGCCTATAATTAAATCATAAAAGTTAAATAAGTTTACGAACCGGGGAGTCAATCAAATTGTTCTGAGAGTGAGGTAGTGCCTCTTACCCGTTGAACCTGACCGCCGTTATTGCGGTGAGGGAGTTTTGTAGTTATCGCTCTATGCGTATTTTTGCAGAACTTCCTTTCGGGGAGTTCTTTTATTTTGCCTTTTGCTGAATTTTATTATATTTTTCGGAGGTATTATACTATGGAAGATAAGTTGATTATCGGAGGTCACGAGTTTAATTCCCGTTTTATTCTTGGTTCAGGTAAATTCTCACTTGAACTTGTAAATGCAGTCATCAAGCATGGCGGTGCTGAAATAGTTACACTTGCATTAAGACGAGCAAATAAAGGTGGAGAAGAAAATATTCTTGATTACATTCCAAAGGGTGTCACACTTTTACCTAATACATCAGGTGCAAGAACTGCCGAAGAAGCTGTTCGTATAGCAAGACTTTCAAGAGAACTTGGCTGTGGCGATTTTGTCAAGGTAGAAGTTGTGCACGATTCAAAATACCTCTTCCCTGATAACTATGAAACAATCAAGGCAACAGAAATCCTTGCAAAAGAGGGCTTTATTGTTATGCCATATATGTTCCCTGACCTCAATGCTGCTCGTGATTTGGTCAATGCAGGTGCAGCAAGCGTTATGCCTTTAGGTGCTCCTATTGGAAGTAACAAGGGACTTGCTACAAAAGATTTCATAAAGATTTTAGTTGATGAAATTGATGTTCCGATTATTGTTGACGCAGGAATCGGCAGACCATCACAGGCTTGTGAAGCTATGGAAATGGGTGCAGACGCTGTTATGGCTAATACTGCCGTTGCTACTGCTGGTGATGTTGCTACAATGGCAAAGGCATTTAAGCTTGCTATTGAAGCTGGCAGACTTGCTTATCTTTCAAAGCCTGGCAGAGTTTTACCATTTACAGGTGAAGCATCAAGCCCACTTACAGGTTTCCTTGCAGACTAATATTAAAACAAAAGAAGGATTTTTATTATGCCTAATGAAACAAGTATTATGGAGCAGGTTCTTGCATTTCACGATAAGTATGATTTTAATTCATTCACCGCAAAAGATGTACAGAACGCTCTTAATAAAGATAGAATTGATTTTTACGATTACGCCGCCTTACTCTCCCCTGCCGCACTTCCATTTCTTGAGAAAATGGCTAAAAAAGCTCAGCTATGTACGAGGAAGCAGTTCGGCAACACAATAGCTCTTTTCACACCAATTTATATTGCAAATTACTGCGAAAATCAGTGCGTTTATTGTGGCTTTAACTGCAAGAATAAAATTCATCGTGCAAAGCTGAATATGGAAGAAATAGAAAAAGAATATCAAGCTATTGCAGCAACCGGTTTGAAAGAAATTCTCATTCTTACAGGCGAATCCCGTTCTATGTCTGGCATTGAATATATCGGTGAAGCTGTTGAGCTTGCAAAGAAATATTTTTCACTTATCGGTCTTGAAATATATCCAGTTGAAGTTGATGAATATAAATATCTCCATGAAAAGGGTGCAGATTTTGTTACCGTTTTCCAAGAAACCTATAATACAGAAACCTATAAAAAAGTTCACCTTGCAGGTCAGAAAAGTATATTTCCATATAGAATCAATGCTCAGGAAAGAGCCATTCTCGGTGGTATGCGTGGCGTAGGCTTCGGTGCATTGCTCGGACTCGATGATTTCAGGCACGATGCTTTCTGCGTTGGTGTACACGCAACTCTTATTCAAAGAAAATACCCTCACGCAGAAATTGCCGTTTCCGTTCCAAGACTTCGCCCATACATCAATGGCGAAGAAACAAACCCTCGTGATGTTCACGAAAAGGAACTTTTGCAGATTATGTGTGCTTATAGATTACTTATGCCTTTTGCAAGCATAACAATCTCAACTCGTGAAAGATCAGATTTCCGAAATAATGCCGTAAATATCTGCGCAACAAAGATTTCCGCAGGTGTAAGCGTTGGTATCGGCGGTCACTCCGAAAAAGAAAAGGGCGATGAACAGTTCGAGATTTCCGACCCAAGAAGTGTTGATGAGGTTGTTGACGCACTTCATCAATATGGCTTACAACCGTCATTCAACGATTACATAAGACTTATTTAATATGAGTATGCTTTTTGTAATTACAAGCAGTAAATCGTGCAAAGAGGATTTTCTCACACGAATAAAGCGAATAGCCTCTGCAAATCCAGACAGAATAATTCTTCGTGAAAAACATTTAAGTCAAGATGATTTGCTTAAGCTTGCCATAAAATGCAAAGAAATTTGCGACAAATATTCCGTTGCATTTTCTGTCAATAGTAATATTGAAGTTGCTCGTAAAGTTAATGCTGATATACATTTGCCATATAAGCTTTTCGTTGAGAACAACGAAAATATAAAAGATTTTTCCACAATCGGAGTATCTGTCCATAGCATTTCAGAGGCAGAAACCGCTGAAATGTTTGGTGCATCATATCTTATTGCAGGACATATATTTGCAACAGATTGCAAGAAAGGTCTTAAACCTCGTGGTCTTGAATATCTTTCAGATATTTCAAAAGCCGTTAAAATTCCTGTTCTTGGCATAGGAGGAATAAGCCTTGAAAGACTTTCCTCCGTTTTACAAACAGGTGCAGCAGGTGCTTGTGTGATGTCACATTTTATGAATTGTGATAATCCCGAAAGCGAAGTATCAGTATTCAAAAAATTTGCTAACGACTAAAATTCCTATATACAGCAAAACCACCGTTCCGAAATCAATCGAAACGGTGGTTTTGTTTATATGGTAAAAGCTAAGAAATAAGTTTAGTGCTTATTTTATAATTGATTCACCTGTCATTTCAGCAGGCTGTGGGAGTCCCATAATCTTGAGCATTGTAGGAGCAATGTCTGCAAGTCTACCGCCCTCACGGAGCTCGCAAGGATAGCCTACTACACAGAAAGGAACAAGATTTGTTGTATGAGCTGTGAATGGAGAACCATCAGTATCAATCATCTTATCAGCATTGCCGTGGTCAGCAGTAATAAGAGCAACACCGTCCATCTCACGGATAGCTGTAACAACCTTACCTACGCACTCGTCAACAGCCTCAACAGCCTTAACAGCAGCCTCAAATACGCCTGTGTGACCAACCATATCGCAGTTAGCATAGTTAAGAATAATCATATCATACTTACCAGTCTTAATAGCAGCTACGAGCTTATCTGTAACCTCATAAGCACTCATCTCAGGCTGTAAGTCATATGTTGCAACAGCAGGTGACTTAACAAGGATTCTGTCCTCGCCCTCATATGGTTGCTCAACGCCACCATTGAAGAAGAATGTTACATGGGCATACTTCTCTGTTTCAGCAATTCTAAGCTGTGTCATACCCTTATTGGAAATATATTCACCAATTGTATTTTTGAGTGACTGTGGCTTGAATGCGACTTCAACATTAGGCATAGAAGCATCATACTGTGTCATACAAACATATGTTAATGGGAAGAAGCCATTCTTTCTCTCAAAGCCCTTGAACTCAGGGTCAACGAAAGTACGAGTAATTTCTCTTGCTCTGTCAGGTCTGAAATTGAAGAATACGATGGAATCTCCAGGCTTAACTGTTGCATTTTCTTCGCAAACTGTTGGAACAACAAATTCGTCTGTTACATCGTTTGCATAGCTTTCTTCAACAGCCTTAACAGGGCAACAAGCCTTGTTGCCTTCGCCATAAACCATTGCAGAATAAGCCTTTTCAACTCTATCCCAACGATTATCTCTATCCATTGCATAGTAACGACCCATAACAGTTGCAATCTTGCCAAGACCGATTTCCTTGAGCTTGTTTGCACACTCTTCTACGAAATCCTTACCGCTTGTAGGAGGAACATCACGACCGTCAAGGAATGCGTGAACATAAACATTCTTAACGCCCTTCTTCTTAGCAAGCTCTACGATAGCATACATATGAGTATTGTGGCTGTGAACACCACCATTTGAGAGAAGTCCCATAATATGGAGAGCCTTACCCTCTTGAGCCGCATTATCAACAGCCTTGAGGAGAGCCTCATTCTCAAAAAATTCGCCGTCTTCAATAGACTTTGTGATTCTTGTAAGTTCCTGATAAACTATACGACCTGCACCAATATTTGTATGACCGACCTCACTATTACCCATCTGTCCGTCAGGAAGACCTACATCAAGTCCCGAAGCACCGATTTTTGTAACAGGATTTTCTGCAAAAAGCTTATCAATATTTGGTTTTTTAGCGGCTTTGATTGCGTCTCCACGCTTTTCAGCCTCAAGACCTACACCAAAACCGTCAAGAATCATAAGAATTACAGGTTTTTTCATTATTTAACTTCCTTTCGTGATTGCCAATAAGCTGAATTATTCAGCTACGCTTGTTTCAGTAATTATAGCTGAATACAAAAACAAGCCTAAGGTAATACTCCGTTTGCCTCAAAATGCGAACCCATTTCACCAAATATATGGTGTGTGGATACATATGACAAGATGCGTAATCGACTTATATTTTATGCAGATTAAGAAATTCCCAATGAACTACCGAATTGCGAACTTCGTTCGCAATTTATAAAGAAAAAGATGTTAAGGGATTTGCCCTTAAAACCCACGAGGAACTCCGTCCCTCAACCCTGCAAGCTTTTGAAAAAGCTTGAGCAAAACTTTTAAGTGTCTTAGGGCAATTCATTAGCTAATCGGTAGAGCCGAACAGCGAAGCCTGTTCGGCTACGGTAGCTACTTCATCCGCATCAACCAACTTCTCTCACCCACCACAAGCGAGACTTGTCAAGCGATTCCGCGTCTTGACACCGGCGGCACGCCGGTCGGCACTCACACTTATTTTGAAGCTTCTTCGAGGAGAACGCCGAAATCTGCTGCCTTGAGTGATGCACCACCGATAAGACCACCGTCAACATCTGGCTGTGCAAGAAGCTCTGCTGCATTCTTTGGATTCATAGAACCACCATACTGAATTGTCATACCGTCTGCAACTGCCTTGTTGTATCTCTTTGCAACAACGCCACGAATGAAAGAGCAAACCTCGTTTGCCTGCTCAGCTGTTGCAGTCTTGCCTGTGCCGATAGCCCATACTGGCTCGTAAGCAATGATAACATTCTTAGCGTCTTCTTCAGAAACGCCTGTGAATGCTGCTACTGTCTGAAGTTCAACAACATCTTCTGTAATGCCGTCTTCACGCTCAGAAAGCATCTCACCAACGCAAAGGATAACCTTAAGACCTGCTGCAAGAGCTGCCTTAACTCTTCTGTTTACTGTGAGGTCAGTTTCACCGAAATATTGTCTTCTTTCGCTGTGACCGATGATAACATATTCTACGCCCATTTCTGTAAGCATATCAGCAGAAATTTCGCCTGTGAAAGCACCACTCTTCTTGAAGTGAACATTCTCAGCACCAACCTTAATGTTTGTGCCCTTTGTAAGCTCTACTGCTGTTTCAAGGTTTGTGTAAGGTACGCAGATAACTACGCCACAAGTTGCCTTCTCAGCGATTGGCTTGAGGTCTTCAATAAGAGTCTTAGCCTCTGAACGAGTCTTATTCATTTTCCAGTTTCCTGCGATAATAGCTTGTCTTAATTCTTTATTCATTATGATTATCCCCTTTAATTTAAATATTTTTAACAGAAAATCTCTGTTTTCATAGGGAAAGGGCAGAGCAATGCCCTACCCTTCCTTTTAAGCATATATTAGTCCTTATCGTTGAGGCAAGCAATGCCTGGAAGAACCTTACCCTCGAGGAACTCAAGAGATGCACCGCCACCTGTTGAGATGTGTGTCATCTTATCAGCAAAACCGAGGTTTTCAACAGCAGCAGCAGAGTCACCACCACCGATAATTGAAATAGCATCAGATTCAGCAACAGCCTTAGCAACAGCGATTGTACCCTTTGCAAAGTTAGGCCACTCAGAAACGCCCATAGGTCCGTTCCATACTACTGTACCTGCATTCTTGATAGCGTCAGCAAAGAGCTTAGCTGTCTTTTCGCCGATATCAAGACCCATCCAGCCGTCAGGAATGTTGTCAGAATCAACTGGCTTAAACTCAGCGTCAGCCTTATATTCTGTTGCAACAACATTATCCTGAGGAATGAGGAAGTTTACGCCCTTTTCCTTAGCCTTAGCCATAATATCCTTAGCAAGCTCTACCTTATCAGACTCACAAATAGAAGTACCGATAGAATAGCCAAGAGCGTTCATAAATGTGTAAGCCATACCGCCGCCGATGATGAGTGTATCAACCTTATCGAGGAGGTTTGTGATAACACCAATCTTATCAGAAACCTTAGCACCGCCGAGAATAGCAACAAAAGGTCTCTTAGGGTCAGCAAGAGCTCCGCCCATAATTGTGATTTCCTTCTGAATGAGGTAACCGCAAACTGCTGGGAGGTAATCAGCAACACCAGCTGTTGAAGCGTGTGCTCTGTGAGCTGTACCAAAAGCATCATTTACATAGATTTCTGCAAGAGAAGCAAGCTCCTTAGCGAATGCAGGGTCATTCTTTTCTTCTTCCTTATGGAAACGAACATTCTCGATAAGCTCTACTTCGCCGTCCTTAAGAGAAGCAGCAATGCTCTTTGCACTCTCACCGATAACATCTTTAGCCATCTTAACTTCCTGACCAAGAGCCTTTGAGAGGTACTCAGCAACAGGAGCAAGAGAATATTTCATATTAAATTCGCCCTTTGGACGACCGAGGTGTGAACAAAGGATAACCTTAGCCTGATGGTCAACAAGGTACTTAATTGTCTTAAGAGCTTCGTTAATACGCTTTGGGTCAGAGATATTTCCCTCTGCATCAAATGGTACATTGAAGTCGCAGCGAACAAGAACCTTCTTGCCCTTTACATCAATATCTTCAACTGTCTTTTTGTTTAAGTAGTTCATTATATTGCACCCTTTCAAATTCATTGTCCCCGCAAAAGGATTAATTGCGGTAAACTTATTGATTTTATTTTATAACAAATCCTAAATTATGTCAATCCAGTTTTAATAAGTTACCGCAAATTTTTACATAACTCTCTTATTTTACCCACAAATAAGCTATATTATTCAGTTTAAAGCAATAATTTCCAATTTACTTTTCATATCATTAAGCTCAACTTAAATCTTACTATAATCATCAGTAAATTTTAATTTTTAAAGACTTTGCAGTGGCAAGCAGGCGAACTGACAACAAAAAAGGAGCGAACATTGTTCACCCCTGAATATCAAACAAGCATTATACCTTAATAAATTTATGAAGTCTGTTGACAAGCACAGCTGAAACAGCAATCTTAACTGCATCAAAAGGTAGAAAAGGAACTACACAAAGTGAAAGTGCATTTGCAAGGTCCATACTCTTACCAGAATTATTATAAAGAATAATAAACCAAGCTGTTCCGAAAGCATAACATACAAGTACGCCAATAACCATTGAAACAATAAGAACCCAAAGTTTTCTTCCGAATAGTTTTACTGCAAGACCAATAATAATAGCTGTAAAAATGAAGCCTACAATATATCCGCCAGTAGGAGAAACCAATTTTGCAAAGCCTGATGTTCCACCCGCAAAAACAGGTATTCCGATAAGGCCAAGAAGAATATAAATTACTACGCTGATTGTACCCTTTGCCAATCCTAAAAATCCTGCTGCAAGACATATGCCAAGTATCTGAAAAGTTACAGGAACTTCTCCTATTGGAATTGAAATAAGCGAGCATACCGATATAATAGCTGCAAAAAGTGCAATATATACTATATCAAGTATACTTTTTCGGGAATTCACTTTTCCCTTAGTTTTCTTTGTTTCCTTAATGTTATCCATCTTTTATTCCTCCAATTTTTTCAATAAGCATATTATATCTGATTTCTTTTTAATTGTCAACCCTATTTTAAATTATAGTTGACAATTAAAAATCTTTCCTCTCTTGCCTAAACAATATTTTTGTAGTATAATTTCTATGGATAATGCCGTAAGAACTGCGGTATAATCAGAAATAAGGTGTATTATGGAAAGATTTGAAAATTTCGTCTCTAATAAACTCGTCAAAGATGAATTGAATACAGCTATGGACGCAAATTCTCTCCCCCACGCTATCATAATCGAGGGTGATGAAGGTACTGGCAAAAAAACTCTTGCCAAAATTATCGCAGAATATTGTGTCTGTTCATCAGATAAAACAAGACCTTGTGGCATATGTAAAAACTGCATTAAAGCAAAATCTCTTGCACACCCTGATATTAAAATTGTTGATGCTAAAGAGGATTCTCGTTTAATAAATGTCGCATCTATAAGAGAAATTCGCTCTGACGCTTATATAGTTCCGAATGAAGCCGAAAGAAAAGCTTATCTTATACTCAACTGCGATAAAATGCTTATACAGGCTCAAAACGCATTTTTAAAGGTTTTTGAAGAGCCTCCACAAAATGTTATTTTTGTTTTAACCTGCAAATCAGCAACTTCTCTGCTTGAAACAATTCGTTCTCGTGCAAGAGTATTGTCACTCTACCCTGCCGATGAAAATGAAGCTATCGAGGTAGTTCAGGAGCGTTTGCCTGATGCGGATAAAAGTGATGTCATAAATGCAGTAATAAAATGCGATGGCAATATCGGAAAATCTATTGAGTTTTTAACAAATGGCAGTGGCACTGAGGAACAGCTTATTGCTGAACAAATTGCGCAATCTATTCTTTTGCCCAAAAAATTTGAACTTCTCAAATGTTCAGCTAAGCTTTCATCAGATAGAGCCTTTGCAGACAGAGTTTTATCCAAGCTATATGAAATTCTTGCAGAGGCTGTAAAAATAACTGCTGGTGCAAATTCAAACAGTATAGCCGCAAAACCTCTTGCAGATAGGCTGACACGCAAAAGACTTTTTGAGCTTATGAATAAGGTTTCTGAGGCAAGATATCGAATCGAACGAAACATAAATATGAATCTTTTCGGAGCGTGGTTCTGCTCTGAAATGAGATTATAAAGCTATGGAGGAAATATGGCAATAATTATAGGAGTAAAATTCAAGGGAGCGGGTAAAGTTTACTACTTTGACCCTGATGAAGCGATTTTAAACGCAGGTGACTATGTTGTTGTAGAAACATCTCGTGGAATAGAATGTGGAACCGTCACCTTTGGAAACAGAGAAATAAATGATGATGGCTTAAACCGTCCACTCAAAAAAATAATTCGTCCTGCAACAGCCGAAGATATAGCTCATCTTGAAGACAATCGCAAAAAAGAAGAAAAGGCATACGGAATATGCTTAAAGAAAATTATTGAGCATAATCTTAAAATGAAGCTTGTAACAGTAGAATATACCTTTGATAATAATAAAATTCTTTTCTACTTTACAGCCGATGGCAGAGTTGATTTCAGAGAACTTGTAAAAGACCTTGCGGGAATTTTCCGAACAAGAATAGAACTTCGCCAAATTGGTGTAAGAGATGAATCTAAAATGCTCGGTGGATTGGGCATATGTGGCAGAGAATTTTGCTGTAAAGGCTTTCTTTCTGATTTTCAGCCTGTTTCTATTAAAATGGCAAAGGAACAGGGAATGTCACTTAATCCTGTAAAAATATCTGGTACTTGTGGCAGACTTATGTGCTGTCTGAAATATGAGCAAGAAGCATATTCCGACCTTCTCAAGAAAACACCAAAAATCGGTGCATATGTTTCCACTCCAGATGGCAAGGGTACTGTTGTTGACCAAAATCTCATCAAAGGTATTCTCAATATTCAGCTACAAAAAAATCCAGATTCTCCGCCTAAGTCATATAAGGTTAATGAAGTCAAGCTTATAAAAGACGGTCAGATTAAGATTAACAAGAACGAACAAGAGGAGTTGAAGGGTCTTGAAGGGTAAGAAATCGACAGCAAAGACTTTTATGTTTGTAATGCTTGGAATTTCAGTTGTTATCAGTATTACAGCAATTATTCTTATGTTCACAATGAAAGAACAAAGTATGCTTGCAAGAAAGATAATGTTTTCGGGTGTTATAGCTATACTTGAAGTATGCTATATAATAAAATTCAATATTATCGACCGCAAAAATGCAAAGCTTAATACAGCTATTATGACAATCCTTATGATTGCTCTTGCTGTATGCTTATGGATATTTTAAGTAATAAATCTTAATTAAAAAAACAAAGCATTCCTTAAATTTCGTTGAGAATTAAGGAGTGCTTTTATGTTATCTTAACATAAATTTAAAACTACTAAGCGGGCGAACACCGTTTGCCCCTACGATTTGTTAATAGATTTCCCTAAGACACTTAAAAGTTTTGCTCAAGGCGGCGAGCCGCCGCTCCCGAGACGCGGAATCGCTCGACAAGTCTCGCTCGTAGTGGGTGAGAGAAGTGGGTTGCCACAAATGATGAAGCTACCGAACGGGCGAACACAGTTCGCCCCTACGATTTGTTAATAGATTTCCCTAAGACGCTTAAAAGTTTCGCTCGAGCCTTTTTAAAGGCTCGCAGGGTCGAGGGACGGAGTCCCTCGTGGGTTTTAAGGGCAAAGCCCTTAACATCTCTTTCTATCTAAGGGCGGACTTTGTCCGCCCTTTATATCTAATGCTACTAACAAGAAAAAATTAAGCGGTGGACAAAATCCACCGCTTTAGAAGTAAATAATGTTGGGTTTCGCTCAAAGGTATTTCGCTCTTTGCGGAGAGCGACCAAAGGCTATGCCTTTGAAAACTGCAAGCTTTTTCAAGAGCTTGAGCAAAACTTTTAAGTGTCTTATGGAAGTTTATTAGCTAATATGCTAACTTATCTCTTTTTTCTCGAAATAACAGCTATTCCAAGAACATAGAACAAAATTGATGTAGCAATTAAAATAAGTATGCTTGCAAGTGTAGAAACCTCCCAAGAGCCTATCGTAAAATCAACGCCAAGCTCTTCTCTTATTGACGGTATTGCAACATCTGAAACCATAGCTGGTACACCGTCAAAAGACCTTTCAAATGGAACCTCCATAAATATCTTTCTAAAAATAGACGCTGCGTGAGATATAGGAAAAATCTTAACAACTGTAGCAACACTTTCAGGCATAGAACCAACAGGAAGATATATTCCAGTAATAAATCCAATCAGTGTTCCGATAACTGTACTTGCAGTTGCAAACGCATTTGTACTGCTAAAGAATGATACCACAAAAAACATCATTGAAGAACCTGCAAGAACAGTAAGAAGAATCATTCCGAGAACCTTCAAAATTGAAACGAAAGGTAAAATCTCTCCACCGCTTGCAACTATGTAAAGCTCACCAACTGCAAAAGCAATAACACTCATAATCACACCAATAACAAATGCACTTATGATATATCCGCCAGCAATAGAGCTTCTTGAAATAGGTGAACAACGAAAATCCTTTTCTATCTTCTTAGCCTTGTCATCAACAATAACGCCAAATGCACCTAAGGTCGTAGAAATTGAGGTTACTGCAAGAATTCCTGCAATAAGCCAGCTATCCATAAGAAATTTTGTACCCTCAATTTTAATACCAGAAACATTATCAAAGCTGTTTACAAGTTGGTTACCAAGAAAAAACGCATATAAACCTATAACAATTAAAACTGCAAGCAAAGAAAAGAATACGGAACTCTTATCTCTGAAAAAAAGTTTTAAATTTCTCTTAGCAAATAGAATCATTCTCTTATCTCCTTTCCTGTTATCGCAATAAAGGCATCGTCCATAGTTCCGTTTAATACTTCAAAGCCATCTATATAATCTCTGCAAGCATCAAGAATCGGCAAAGAGTCCATAGTACTTTTAATATTAATTTTTATATCTGCTCCAACCTCGGCAAAAGCAAGCTTATTATTTTGCAGATACTCTTTAGCTCCAGTATTATTTTTCTTTGGCGAGATTATTAGAATATCCCCTGCATATTTTTCTTTAAGTTCAACTGGAGTGCCTTTTGCAGAGATTTCCCCTCCGTCAATAACAACAACATAATCCGCCTCAGCAGCTTCCTCCATATAATGTGTTGTAAGGAAAACTGTCATTTTTGTTTCCTCTTGAAGCTTGCGAATGGTTTCCCATACAGATTTTCTCGTCTGAGGGTCAAGACCTGTTGTCGGCTCATCAAGAAAAAGTATCTTAGGTGTATTTACTAAGGCTCTTGCAATATCTGCCCTTCGGCGTTGACCACCCGAAAGCTTACCATATCTTCTATTCTGAATTTCAGTAACACCTGTAACAGCCATAGCCTTCTCAACATTTTCACGAAGTTTATCTCCGCTAAGCCCATAAAATCCGCCACGAATCATAATATTTTCTTTGATAGTGAGCATTTGGTCAAGAACTCCGTCTTGAAAAACTGCACCTATCTGACTACGGATTTTATCGTCCTCGTATCCCAATTTTCTTCCGCAGACAATAACTTCTCCACTGTCTGGTTTCAAGAAGGTAGTAATTATATCAATAGTAGTAGATTTGCCAGCACCATTCGGACCTAAGAACGCAAATAGCTTTCCGCTCTCAACATAAAAGCTGAGTGATTTAACCGCTTGAACATTACCATATGATTTTTTCAGATTTTTAACTTCGATTATCTTTTCCATTGCTTTTCCTCCTGTTTTTTATAATCTTATTTATATTATTCGCAAATTGTTTTTCCTGAAAGAATGTTATTCCATAAACAGCAAAATAGATAATCAAATCAATAACGATAATTTCTAAAATCCATTTTATACTCATAGGAAACCACTGATACCATAAGCCGCCCATAAGTATTACACAAGCTGAAACTTCTATTATGCCAATAAGTATATATAGCCATTGCGGAATAGGATTTGAAATTTTCTCTGAAATTATACCAGTAATAAACATCAAAAAAGAAATCACAAAGCAAAGAAGTGCCATTTGAAATACCCATTCTATTCCTATTCCATTTGCATAATATGAATAGTTAAAAATTGCAACCACCAATGAAGCTATCGTATATGATGAAAAAAATATATTAACAAAGCGTTTTAATCCATTCATAATTAACTCCTCCTATAATCCAAATTTTTTCTTAAAGTCTGGCACATAGTGACGATTTATTATAAGCTTTTCACCATTTATCAATAGCACTTCATATTTTCCATTCAACATAGGCTTTACTTTCTCAATAAAATCTATATTTAAAATACACGACTTACTTATACGCACAAAGCTCGAATTTATAAGAGCCTCTTCAAATTCAAAAAGTTTCATTCTACTTTCATAAACATCATTTTCACAATATATAAATGTTTTCTCATCTACACTTTCTATGTAACAAACAGCTTCATGGTTGATTTTTTGTAAATATCCGTCCTTATAGGCGGTTATGGTAAATGAACATATTTTAATCGCATCTATAATCTTTTGCAGTTCAGAATTTATTACAGAACAGCGAATAACTATTTCCGTTTCTTTTAAATTTCTGTCTTGTTCTATCACAAGCTTCATCTCATAACCTCCTTACAAATAAACTATATCACATAAAAATCGCTGAGTAAATCAAATTCAGGTAAAATGCACTTAATGGCATATAAACTGCATTCAAGCTCACTATTAAATGAATTTTTCTGAATAATCTGGCTAAAATAAACCCAGTACAACAAGAAAAGAGGAAAATTTGTGGATTTACTTAATATTGCACTAACCTCAATAGGTTCTATTATAGTGCTATTCTTGCTTACAAAGCTTATCGGAAATCGCCAGATGTCAGAGCTAAATATGTTCGATTATATTAATGGAATAACTATTGGTTCTATTGCCGCAGAAATGGCAACTTCTCTTGATGGCGATTTTCTCAAACCACTTCTTGCAATGATAATCTACGGAGTAGTAACTGTTTTAATTTCAATTCTTGCAAACAAAAATATAAAGCTCAGAAGGTTTTTCAATGGTAAAACCCTCATATTATATAAAAACAATAAGCTTTTCTACAAAAATTTCAAAAAAGCCCGTATAGATATGAACGAATTTCTTTCACAGCTAAGAATTAATGGATATTTTAACCTAAGTGAATTAGAAGCTGTTTTTCTTGAGGAAAACGGAAAAATTTCTGCCTTGCCAAAATCCGAATCTCGTCCACTTATCCCTAAAGATATAGCACTTTTTCCTGATAAGGACGAACCTCTTATAACACTTGTAATTGACGGCAAAGTTCTGACAGGCAACCTGAAATTTTCTGGAAAAGATATTACTTGGCTAAACAAAAAGCTCAAAGAGCAAAATATAAACAGAATTTCTGATGTATTTCTTGCGGTTTGTGATAGCAATGATAAAATTACAAGCTATAAAAAAATAAAAAATAAACCTGATAGAGATATGTTTCAATAAGGCTCTGTATTTGAAAACTACAAGCTTTTAAACTTATTACTAAACCAATATTATAATAAAAGCCTCTTGATGTTTTGAACTAAAAAATTCATTTACATCAAGAGGTTTTTTGAATTTATTTTTTATATTCTTCTATAATATTGCAGGTTTTTTCTATATCTTCATCAGTATGAGCTACTGAAACAAACATTGCCTCAAATTGTGATGGTGCAGTATATATACCATTACTTTGCAAGTAATTAAAATAATCAGCATATTTTTCCGTATCTGACGATTTTGCAGTTTCATAATCCGTTACAGACTTATCTGTAAAGAATGCAGTCATTATTGAACCTGCACGATTTACATTAAAACCCGCTTTACGCATAGCTGATTCTATTCTTGCGGATTTCTTCTCAAGCTCTGGATAAATAGTATCTTGATTTTCCTCAAGAATTTTAAGTGTAGCAAGACCTGCACTTACAGCAACAGGATTTCCTGAAAGAGTTCCAGCCTGATATACTGAACCAAGTGGCGAAACACATTCCATAATTTCACGCTTGCCACCATATGCAGCTAAAGGCATACCTCCGCCAACTATTTTACCTAAGGTTGTCATATCAGGGCAGACACCATAATATTTTTGAGCACCACCAATACTTAAACGGAAACCTGTTATTACCTCATCGAAAATCAACAATGCACCATATTTTTCAGTAATATCTCTAAGAAATTGCAAGAAACCGCTTTTAGGCGGAACTACACCCATATTCGCAGCACAAGGCTCAACTATAACACAAGCTATATCCTTGCCATATTTATCAAAAAGCTTTTCTACTGATTCAACGCTGTTATACTTAGCAAGAAGCGTAGTTTCTGTATAGCCTTTCGGAACACCCGAACTATCAGGAATAGAATTTGTCAGCAAACCAGAACCCGCACGAACCAACAAGCCGTCAGAATGTCCATGATAACAGCCTTCAAATTTTACAATAAAATCTCTTTTAGTATAACCTCTTGCCGCTCTTACCGCACTCATAACTGCTTCCGTACCAGAATTTACAAGTCTTAACATTTCCATAGACGGAAAATTTCTCTTTATAGCTCTTGCAAGCTCGATTTCTCCACTATGACAAGCACCAAATGTCAAACCCTTTTTGCAAGTATCTATTACAGCATTTATAACTTCAGGATGAGTATGTCCAAGAATATTTGGTCCCCATGAGCATACATAGTCGATATATTCGTTTTCGTCAACATCGTAGATTTTGTCACCCTCTGCGTGGTCTATGAAAACAGGGCTTTTGCCAACAGATTTCCAAGCACGAACAGGACTATTTACACCACCCGGCATAAAATCAAGTGCTTGTTCATAAAGCTTTTCAGATTTCGTTGTATTCATAATTTATACTCCTTATCTGTAAAATTCATCAATCCACCTTGCAACATCAAGTGCGTGATATGTGATAATAATATCCGCTCCCGCTCTCTTAATAGCAATCATATTTTCGCTTACAATTTTCTTTTCGTCTATCCAGCCATTTTGGGCAGCGGCTTTAACCATAGCATATTCACCGCTGACATTATAAGCAACAAGTGGCAAATCAAATCTTTCTCTTGCTGATTTAATTATATCTAAGTAGGCAAGTGCAGGCTTGACCATAACCATATCAGCACCCTCAGATATATCGTCTGCAATTTCACGAAGTGCTTCTCTGCCATTTGCATGATCCATTTGATAAGTTTTTCTGTCACCAAATTCGGGAGCGGATTCTGCGGCATCTCTAAATGGTGAGTAATAAGCTGATGCAAACTTAGCACTATATGAAAGTATCGGCGTATCAATAAAGCCATTTTCATCAAGAGCATTTCTTATTGCTGAAACTCTGCCGTCCATCATATCTGAAGGAGCTATAATATCAGCACCAGCTTTTGCAAGACTTACAGCCATCTTTGAAAGCAAAGGAAGTGTTTCATCATTGAGAATTTTTTCTCCGCAAACAACTCCGCAATGTCCGTGAGAAGTATATTCGCAAAGGCATACATCGGCAATTATAATAAGTGACGGATAATTTTTCTTTATATATCTTACTGCCTGTTGTGTAATACCATTATCGTTATATGCCTCTGTTGCATATTCGTCCTTATGCTTTGGAATGCCGAAAATTAAAATTCCCGAAATACCACTTTTTTCAACTTCATTAAGAATTTCGTCAATTCTATCGAGTGAATATTGATAAACATTTGGCATAGATTCTACGGGATTTTTTATATTTTCTCCCTCAACAACAAACATTGGATATATCAAATCACTTTTACTTATTCTTGTTTCTCTTACCATACTGCGTAGATTCTCGCTTGCTCTTAATCTTCTAAATCTTTTCATTACTGTTCTCCTCAACTATTTTAAGAATTGTATCTGTTATACCCTCAACTGTCTTTGTCTTTGAAATATTAAATCCACTCACGCCGTGCTTAATTAAGGTTTCGGCGGTTATCTCGCCAATGCAAACTATTTTGGTCTTTGGTGAAATTGTAAAACCGCCCTCATAGAAAGCGTCAACTCCCGATGAACTCGCAAAGGCGATAAAATCAGTATCTATAGTCTTATTGGCTTCTGTTTTATAATCAAGCTGAACGCCATAGGTCTTTATATCATCATACTGAATATTATTTTTATCAAGAATTTCTGTTAGAAGTAAAGAACCCTTTTCCGCTCTTAGAATAAGAAGTTTTTCATCACTATGAACCTTTTTTGCGAGAAGATTTCCAAGAGCCTCTGATGTAAAATCATTTGGAATAAGCTCTGCAAAAATTCCATATTTTTCAAGCACAGAAGCTGTTCCCATACCTATAACCGCAAATTTAATATTTACAAGCTTTCTTATATCTATCTTTAACGCTTTAAGTTTGTTAATGAAGATTTCTGCTCCATTCATACTTGTAAGAACGATATAGCTATATTTTTCTATATCATTAAGAGCCTTATCAAATTTCGGATTATTTCTATATTCGATAATATTAAGATGATTCATATGGTTAATATCTGCACCATTGGCAGAAAGCTGTTTTGAAAGCTTTGAAGAAAGTCTTTGAGTTCCTGTCACTGTAACAGAAATATCTTCTAAAGGCTTTTTAATTGTTGGTGAAAAATCATATTCCACAGTTTTTCCTACAGCTATAACAACAGGTGGTTTAATCTCGCTATTCTCTGCTACATTACAAATATTTTTAAGCGTAGCCCTGACAGTCTGATTTTTCGCATATGCTCCGTTAGAAATAATCGCAATAGGAGTATTTTCCGACATACCATTTTCGATAAGACTATGCACTATTTTAGGAAGATTTTTAAGTCCCATAAGGAATATAAGTGTTCCTCCACATTCGGCATAGGCTTTCATATTTTTGGGGAGAACATCATCCGCTGTATGCCCAGTAATAACATGAAAGCTTCTGCTTGTAAGTCTGTGTGTAACTGGTATTCCGGCAAGCTCAGGAACAGCAATAGCTGATGAAATTCCCGGAACTATATCAAAGGGAATGTCACCTTCTTTGAGTGCGATTACCTCCTCCCCACCTCTGCCAAAAACAAAAGGGTCGCCACCTTTAAGCCTGACAACTGTTTTATTTTCACGAGCCTTTTCAATCAAAAGGCTGTTTATAGTTTTCTGAGTTTCACTATGTGCTCCAGAACGCTTTCCAACACAAATTTTTTCTGCGTTTTCGGCATATTCAAGAAGTTCCTTATCAACAAGACTGTCATATATAAGCACATCACATTTTTTGACAAGTTCCAAGCCACGAAGCGTAATCAAATCATAATCTCCACAGCCTGCACCTACAAGATATACTCTGCCTTTATTCATAGCTTTTTCGTCAACTCCTTTGCAAGCTCAAAGCTTTCTGATATATCTGCGCTTTTAGATAAAATATTGCAATTTTCACCAGAAACATAGAGTGTAATTTTATTGCTGTTTATCTCGGAATATGCACCCAAAGGCATACCGCAATCTGCATTTAAAATTTGCGGGACAGCCCTTTCAAGCTGAAATGAATAAAAAGTTTTCTGATGATTTACAAGATTAATATAGCTTTTTAGTCTTTCGTCATTTTTACGGCTTTCTACGGCAATTATCCCCTGACAAGGCGATGGCAAAAACTCGTTATAATCAAATGGTGTGACTGTATATTCTTTGCTATTATAAATTCCGAGTCTTTCAAGACCTGCCGCCGCAAGAATTAAAGCGTCATATTCACCATTCATAAGCTTACGCAATCTGGTATCAACATTACCTCGTATATCTTTAACTGTAACTAAAGGATATAGCCTATGCAAAAAACTTTTTCTGCGTATACTTCCCGTACCAACAACAAAATCACTAATGTTTTTTATCGGTGAATTATTCTTTGTAACCAAAACATCTCTATAATTTCCTCTTTCAAGTACAGCGGATATTTCCAAGCCTTCTGCAAGCTCTAAGGGCAAATCCTTTGCACTATGAACAGCAAGGTCTATTTCACCAGAAAGCAATGCAGACTCAAGTTCTGAAATAAACACACCCTTTCCGCCAATGGACGAAAGTGATTTATCAAGCACTTTATCACCCTTTGTGGATATATGAACTGTTTCTATTTCTATATCATTACAGACAGATTTCAGCTTTGCTATAAACATTTCTGTCTGTGCAAGTGCAAGCTTACTTTTTCTCGTTCCAATTTTAATTTTCATTATTAGCTTCCTCTATCAATTTTGACACAAGGTTATCGTCTATTTCATCTCTTGAAAGACACAATGCAAGCAATCTTTCAAAAACTATTTTTCTGTCAGCTTCGTTTTTGATTTCAGATTTTATACGCTTTCTATATTTAAAAAGTGTTTCTGTAATATCAGCATTACCATCAAGCAAATTTTCAAGTCTTTCACGAATATATTTCGCATAAATAGGACTTTTTCCCGAACTTGTTATTCCTGCCGTAATTCCATTTTTATTAACCAATGCCGGAAAAATAAATCCGCATTTATCCTTATCATCAACTGTATTAACAAGGATATTCTTTTCACTGCAAAGCTTGAAAATATGTCCGTTTACTACTTCATCATCAGTAGCACTTATCGCACAAAATATATTGTCAATGTCGCTGTCTATAAATTTTCTTTCTATAATAGAAACACCAAGCTTTCTGATTTCATCGCATATAAAAGGTGCAACAACAGTTATTTTAGGTTCAAATTGCAAAAGCTTTTCAACCTTACGCAAGGCAACCTTTCCACCGCCTACAACAAGAATTTTCTTGTCTTTTATATCTATATAGAACGGAAAATAAGCCATTATTCTACACCCCCGAAGGTTTTATATACATTCAGAATTTTTTCAAATTCTTCTGCGGATAATTCCTCTCTCAGCTTATATAAAAGTTCCTCAAAGGATTTTTCTTTAAGTTTCATCTTTACTGCATCTATGTATGGCAAAAAGCTATGAAACAGCATATCCTTTTTTAGGGCTTCAATTTCTTCCTCAATAATTTTCTTAGCCTCATCAATGCTACTTAGTTTGAGAGAATTATTTTCCTTAGCAAGAGTTTTGAAATAGTCTACATCAACAAGCCTGATACCTGATATTTTTTCAATTTCTCTATCTATATCAGGCGGAACAGCCAAATCTATAAAAAGTCTGTTCTTATTCTCTTTAAGGCATTTCTGCAAATCATAATATGTTATTGTATAATGTGGACTTGAAGTCGCACTTATAAGGCAGTCGACCTTATCAATATATTTATATCTATCGTTATATTCTACCGCAGAAACATCATTTCTATATGTCAAATCATTATTATGATTTCTCAGTGTGGTTATAATGCTTATATTTTTATGTGAAACAAGATTTTTAACAAGGCTTGTGCCAATCTTTCCTGTCGCACCTATTACCATAACGCTTACATTTTCGCCAAGTCTTGCAACCTCATTTGCGGCAAGTGTTGCCATAGATACAGATGTTTTAGAAAGAGCGGTTTCTGTTTTAATGCGTTTCGCACAAGCAATAGCCGCTTGAAAAACTGTATTCAATTCATAGCCAGTAGTTTTACATCTTTGAGCGAAAGCATATGCTCTCTTAATCTGACCAAGAATTTCGTCCTCGCCTATAACCATAGAATCAATACCACTTACAACATTATATAGATGAGAAATAGCCTTATCATCATAGAAAAGAAATATCTGCTTTGACAATCTCGAAACTTCAAAGCCTGAATATTCTGCCAAGGTATTTTTAGCAAAGCTTACTGCATTTTCATTTCCGACAAAATATAATTCCATACGGTTACAAGTGCAGACTATAAGACACTCATTTATACAGCCAGAAGTTACAAGGCAGTTAAGTAAGGCTTTTTGAGTATCTTCTGAAAAAGCAAATTGTTTTCTTATTTTTAAATCTGAATTTTTATGGTTAATACTTATGCAATACATAATTTCATCTACCAACACCTCAAAAAACATCCCTATGGCATAAAACAACACACAAGCATTATTTTAATACCACAGGGACTCAATGTCAACGGTGGGTGCCGACCCACGGCGAAGACACGGAATCGGTTTTGCAAGCAAAATCTCGACATTTATAAAAGAAGATGATTGCCATGGATGAAGTAACTACCGTAGCCGAATTAGCTTCGCCATTCGGTTCTACCGATTAGCTAACATACTTACATTAAGTCAATAAGGGGCGGACTTTGTCCGCCTCTTAGCAAGAAAGAGATGTTAAGGGCGTTGCCCTTAAAACCCACTAAAGGCTCCGCCTTTGGAAACTGCGAGCCTTTGAAAAACTCAAGCGAAACTTTTCATAACTTTTTAAGCTAATCATACTTTATATAATAAATGAATCTTCGTTAATAGCCTCATTATCGAGTATATATACCGAATTGCCCTTTGTGACGAATATCTTATATACAAACACATCGACTTTTTCGCCGACTGCTACTTCTGCTTCATTAAGTGTTCTTTTGGCAGTAAGCTTTGTGCCGTTTACAGCTATTGTAAGCTCTGTATTATCGCCTCTGAAAGCTACTCTCTCAACTACTCCCTCAGCCGCAGAACTCTTATATTTTTGATTTTCATTCTTTTTAGTAACATCTAAAAACTCAGGTCTGATTATAGCCTTATCTGCACCATCAATCTTCTTAAATGTACTGAATTTGCTGTAATCATCAACAAATGAAGCTTGTCCAAAAAATGATGCTGTAAAAGCTGTCTTTGGCTTTTGATATATCTCTATTGGAGAACCCTTTTGCTCTATTTTGCCATGATTAGTTATAATAATCTCATCAGCAACTTCTATCGCTTCATCTTGGTCATGAGTTACAAATATGCTTGTAACACCAAGCTTTTCTATCATTTCTTTCAACCAGCTTCTAAGTTCCTGTCTGACCTTTGCATCAATAGCCGCAAAAGGTTCATCAAGAAGTAAAAGCTGTGGATTCGGTGCTAATGCTCTTGCAAAAGCTACTCTCTGTCTTTGACCACCAGAAAGCTGGCTCGGATACCTCTTTCCCAAGCCCTCAAGACCGATAAGCTTTATAAGCTCGTTTACTCTTTCCTTGATATATTTTTTATCAGCTTTTTGAACTTTAAGTCCGAAGGCAATATTATCATAAACTGTCATATAGCGAAAGAGTGCATAATTCTGAAAGACAAAGCCTATTCCACGCTTACTTGCAGGAATATTATTAACAATCTTGCCATCAATGATTATCTCTCCACTATCGGGATTTTCAAGACCTGCAATCATTCTTAATATAGTTGTCTTACCACTGCCACTCGGACCTAAAAGACCGATTAGCTTTCCCTTTTCAATTCCGAAATTAACATTATCAGACGCCTTAAAATCGCTGAAAGTTTTATTTATATTTTTCAGTTCAACATACATTCTATATATCCTTCTTTCCTTTATATTCAACCACACTTCTTATTATCAATATAACAATCGCCATAATGACAAGGATTGAGGATACTGCAAAAGCAGGGACATACTGAAATTCATTAAAGAGAATTTCCACATGAAGTGGAAGTGTATTTGTTTTTCCTCTTAGATGACCAGATAATACAGAAACCGCTCCAAATTCTCCCATAGCTCTTGCGGCACACAAAATAACACCATAAAGGAAAGCCCATTTTATATGTGGAAAAGTTATTCTGCGGAAAATTGTAAAACCATTTGCACCCATAAGTGCTGCCGCTTCTTCTTCGTCTGTTCCCTGAGCTTCAAGGACAGGTATAAGCTCTCTTGATATAAACGGAAATGTAACAAAAACTGTTGCAAGAACTACACCAGGAACAGCATAAACTATACTTATGTCAGCCTGTTGTAAAAGTGGATAGAGTATACTCTGTCTGCCGAATGTAAGTATAAAAATTAAACCAGCAATAATAGGAGATACTGTAACTGGCAAATCTATAAGAGTGGTAAGAACTTTTTTGCCCTTAAATCTGAATTTTGTTATAGCCCAAGCTGCAAATACTCCGAATATTGTATTTACAGCTACTGCGATAAGAGTTGCTTCAAGAGTAAGAATAGTTGCTTTTATGGTATATTCATCTGTAATGGCTTTAATATAAACCTCCCAGCCTTGTTTAAAAGCCTCTGAAAAAACTGTTATAAGGGGCAATATAAGCATTACGAATAGAAATAATATACTTATTCCGATAAGTAAGCCCTTGACTATTTTTGAGCCTAATTTATTTTCGTGCATTATATTATCCCCCTTTCAGAATCTTTGTATTTCTTGCCTGAATAAGATTTATTACAAATAACAGCAAGAATGATACTGCAAGCATTACAAGTGCTATTGCTGTTGCACTTTTATAGTCGAACTCCTGAAGCTCTGACATTATTATAAGTGGTGTAATTTCTGTTTCGTAAGGCTTATTTCCTGCGATAAAAACTACACTGCCATATTCGCCAAGGCATCTGCCGAAAGCAAGTCCAAAACCTGTAAAAACTGCAGGTCTTATTTCAGGAAAGATTATCTTCCAGAATATTCTTATTCTGCTTGCACCAAGAACCCCTGCGGCTTCTTCATATGATGAATCAAGCTTTTCGAGTATCGGCTGAACCGAACGAACTACAAAAGGTATACCTATGAAAATAAGAGCAATCGTTATACCAACCTGTGTATAAGCAATTTTAATTCCAAACTTATCGAAAAAGCTTCCTATCAAGCCATTATCTGTTGTAAGCGATGTAAGAGCCATACCAGCAACCGCTGTCGGAAGTGCAAATGGAAGTTCTATCATACCATCTATAATTTTCTTTCCCAGAAACTGATACCTTACAAGCACCCATGCTATAATAACTCCCATAACAGCATTTATAAGAGAAGCTATAAAAGCTGTTATAAAGCTTACTTTAAAGCTTGCAAGAACACGCTCACGAATTATAGTCTGAATAAAATCGCCAAAATCCATTTGAGCTGTATATATTACAAGTGACGCAAGTGGTATCAGAACCACAAGACTAAGTATGGAAAGGGTTACGCCCATAGACAACCCAAACAAGGGAATTACTCTTTTTTTCGCTTTTTTCATTATTACACCTTATTTTTCATAAATTTGGTCGAAAACTCCGCCATCTGCAAAGTGTTTCTCCTGAACCTTATCCCAACCGCCGAAATCTTTAATAGTAACAAGATTAAGATTGAGGTCGAAAACATCTGAATATTGCTTTAAAATTTTTTCATTTGATGGACGGTAATAGTTATCAGCGGCAATCTTCTGTGCCTCGTCTGAATAGAGATAGCTGAGATATTCAGTAGCAACTTCTCTTGTTCCTCGCCTATCTACAACATCATCAACAACTGCAACTGACGGCTGTGCAAGAATACTTACACTTGGTGTAATTATTTCATAATCATCTGGATAATCTCTTTTTGAGAGGAACGCTTCATTTTCCCAAGCAATAAGAACATCTCCTTGGCCATTCTCTACAAATGTTGTTGTAGCACCTCTTGCACCTGAATCAAGCACAAGAACATTTTTATATAGCTTTTTGATGAATTCCTTAATCTTTGTTTCATCACTATTATAAGCCTTATCTGCATAAGCCCAAGCAGCAAGGTAATTCCATCTTGCACCACCTGATGTCTTTGGATTTGGTGTAATAACTCCAATGCCGTCTTTTGCAAGGTCGTCCCAATCCTTAATATTCTTAGGGTTGCCTTTTCTAACGAGAAAAACTATTGTTGAAGTATAGGGTGAACTATCGTTATCAAAATTATCTACCCAACCATCTTTAATTAAACCTGCATTCTGAATAGCCTTGACATCATATTCAAGAGCGAGTGTTACAACATCTGCATCAAGTCCATTTGCAACCTGTAATGCCTGCTTACCTGAACCGCCATGTGATTGAGTAACCTCAACATCTTGTCCCTTCTTTTCCTTCCAATGCTTTGCGAAAATTTCATTATAAGCTTGATAAAGCTCTCTTGTTGGGTCATATGAAACATTTGTAATAGTTACTTTTCCCGAATTTTCTGCTTCTGATGAAGAACTTGCACCGCAACCTGCAAAAGCTGTTACTGTCAACGCTGCTGCCAATATTATACTTAAAACTCTTTTTTTCATTTTAAATCTCTTCTTTCTAAAATTTTATTATTTAAAGTGGTTATATTGAGTATAGATTGACAACATCGACTATCTCTTAGTTCAAAATTCCTTATAGGTCTTATAAATATTTTCTTCATTCTATAACCTCCTGAAATTTAAAGTTTATATCAACAGAGGAATCACTCTGTCAACACATAAAATAACCGAGAAAGCACCATACTCCCTCGGCTAATTGTTATAAAACAATTAACACTGCCTCATAGGGAACATATTACTAAGCATAACCTTATGGCACATACAATTTATAATTTTCATTTTATATTCCCCTTTCGATAGTGAATTTTATGGTAAGAAAATTTCCAAAATATAAAGCATATAATTTCAATAGGTTTTGTATGCGTTAATAATATCACCTAAAACTTAATTTGTCAATGCGATTTTTACTATTTTTTTGAAATTCGAAAATTTGCTAAATACTCTCCAATTGCAGAATAGATTTACAATATTTTTTGGCATATTTTCACAAAAATAACAAAAAAAGTCCTGAGCAGATTTTTCTGCTCAGGACCATTATTTCTTATAGTATTCTACAAAAGCCAATTACATTGGACTCAATCCTTATCTGAATTTCTGAATCACCCACTATCATAATCCAAACGCCGTCAACAGTCCGCAGCCTTCTAGAAAATGACCCTCTATGAATAATCCGTATTAAAATTAAGAGTCAGCATACACTATGCCATAGGACTCAATCCTTATCTAAATAAATTCAGTTTTCGACGGACGAGTCGAAATCCGATATTCGCAAAAACGAAATGCGTCCGAAACAAAATATATATAGCACTCACTATTTGATTCGACTGCCTGCTTTTATACAAGCCATAACGCTTAATTCAAACCATTCTGCGAAAATGGACACCCGATAAACAATTTATCCAGCGGAACTTTCGTTGCGAATAAAAAATCAAATATAAATAACATATGCTCTAATAAGCTTCCTAATATTAAGATTTAGGCATTCACCGAATGTCAATCGGCATATCCAACGCATATAATACTAAATAAAGTCATATATCGTGGAAATATTAAGTTGTAATCTGCGTTATGAAGTATCTATCATCACGACAGGACTAAAACGCTCCTATCCGAAATTGAAATCGTTTCAAAGCATTTATGCCACATACAACGGCTATATGTAATAACCTGATGCTAAAGAGCCATAATAAATATGGAATAGAGCATCGCTCGGTTAAAGAAAAATTCGCTTTTACTTGGAATTTCTTATTTCGGAGACCTCAATCCTAAATGGCTCAAGGTCATTTAAACTAACTGGTTCTGTATCGCCCATAGGACTGCCTCCTTTCAGAAATTGAACAAGGAATTTCAATAAACTAAATATATAAAGCATCTCTCGATATTGACTTCTACCCTATCATCAAACTTGATAAATATAACTAAGGTTAAAGTCAATAGAGTGAGCATTCAAAAAATTAATTTCAAGCTCTATGCTTTAAAAATAATTTAATGGAACTTTCTTTGATTTAGTTCCTTTCCTTAAGCTCAATTACATTATATCACATTCTTAGCAAATGTCAATAGTTTTTTTGAACTTTTTTTATTTTTTGTAGATTTAATAAACTATAAATAACCTCTTGACTTATATGATATTTTGTTGTAAAATAACATTGCAAACAAAATACGATATTAAATTATGAAAAGAGGCTTTGGCTATGAGCAACGAAGAATTTGAAAGTTTTGAACCAGACCTTATCTCCCTTTTGGACGAAGACGGTAATGAATATGAATTTGAAATCCTCGATGAAATCGACTTTAAGGATTCCCATTTTTACGCACTTATGCCATTATTCGACCTTCCAGAACAAGATATAGAGTCTGAAAATACATATATGATTTTTGAAGCTGTTGAGGACGAAAAAGGTGAGCCTCAGCTTGCTGAGATTGAGGACGATGCTCTTATCGATGAGCTTGCTGAAATCTTTGAAAGCCGTTTTGATGAAGCTTATGACGAAGATATTGAAAGTAACGACGAATAATTTCATCTTCTCCAAGCATAATATTTATAGCAGGCGGTTTTAAGACTGTTTGTTTAAAATTGAATTTCTGCCCGATTCGTGGACTGTGTCTAAATAACCCTACAACTTTTTTCTCGGGAGTTTACCTCCTGCGGCGGATTGCAGACCTCCCGCTTTTGCGGAAGAAGGGAGCGTGAACCCGCAAGGGTGACACCCACCTGTCTAATCCAGTAGGCAGGTTATTATTGACACAATACGGTCGGGTGGATTTTTTATTTTGCAAAAAATTTTTAAAAAATTATTTTTTCTCTTGATTTTCTCAAAACATTAGTGTATAATAGCAAAGTGTTAAAAATTTGGAGAGTTGTCCGAGCTGGCCGAAGGAGCACGATTGGAAATCGTGTAAACGCCAAAAGCGTTTCGAGGGTTCGAATCCCTTGCTCTCCGCCAAAGCAAAAACGCATTAATGCTGAACCATCAGTGTTAATGCGGTTTTTTTATGTGTTCTATTTTTAAGTTTTTGATAAAAAGTCAAATAATTTAATAAAAATTATAAGAAATTAAAAGTATATTCCATATAAAATTCCATATGGAATCTTACAAAAAATCAATAGTAAACTATCTGTTTTTAATTATGTAAGTGAATAATTTATAAAATAGATTTTGTTAATTAAAAAAAGCTGTACCCACACTGATATGTGCCTAGAATTCTGGGTATATATCAAAGTGTAGATACAGCTCTTAGTCATTTTATGTTATTTTACTCTAATCTTCTGTCCAACATAGATTAAATCTCGGTTTTTGATGTTATTAAGCGATACAAGCTTGTCTACTGTTGTGTTGTACTTGTAAGCTATGTAGCTGAGTGTGTCGCCACTCTTAACCGTATAATAAACTTTATCAGATTTTACAGTCGAAGTTGTGCTGACCTTAGCAGTGTAATCTAAGCATATCCAGCCACCGTACTTGCCAACATAGCCCCAGTTTGCAAGCCAGATGTCGTACTTATTTATCAGCTTGTCTTTATGCAAATAATTGCATAGCCAATTCGGGTTGCAATAGAGCATTGGACGATAGCCAGCAGACTTGATTCTATCGCAGAAGTCAATAACAATGCTTGTAAGAGTGTCTTTGCCAAGATGAGCTTTGCGAGATTAGTTGCTCCAAGCATCAATATCCTTTTCAGCAATCTGGCTATTCTTTTCGGCAATCTCAGACTCATAAGTACTTACTTGCACTTTATAATTTTCAATCTGTTTTTTTACATTCTTCTAATTCTTTTCTTTCTTCGGGGGTAA
>UMBV01007016.1_pt1 | contig 51311 bp, 68 predicted proteins | sample 1964061 | NCBI WGS metagenome assembly UMBV01 (sample SAMEA4835951, study PRJEB28245) | human gut metagenome | biome: gut microbiome; material: fecal sample | place: Denmark | collected 2008
CAAATGACTGGTATTACAGTAAACAGATTACAGGAACAGAGACGATAAATGCTTCAGATATTAAGTCAGCACTCAGTTTGACATCAGATATAGATTTATCAGCCTGCAAAATCTGGCTGGAAACTACAGACAGTACCAGTAATCTGACTTATGCGGTAAATGCAACTGACATAATAAGTATCACATCAGTAGCAATTACAGATATTGATATTCCGGTGTCTAATACTGCTTTGGATACCGAAGCATCATGTACAACAGAAGGTGTAAAAAGCACCACACCACAGATTACATGGACACCAAGTGATACCACAGCGGGATATAATACGAGATACACGGCAAGCATTACACTTACAGCAGCTACAGGCTACGAATTTGCAGATAATGTGACAGCTACCGTATCAGGCAATACCGCAACGAGTGTTACAAAGAATGCTGCAGATGATACATTGACAGTAACCAAAGAATTTACAACAGACAAGAGAAAGATAGAAAGTGTAGCTGCGCCGACAGTACCGGAAAATAATACATTTACAGCTTACTATGGCTATGATGGATATGATACAACGCCTATAAGCGGAACGAACACGGAGCTTGGAAAGACGGCAACAGTAACATTTGAAGGAACAACGTCACCAACTACAGAAGATATGGCTGTGACATGGACCATTGAGAGTGACGGAGGAGTTTATGACAAAACGCCGGAAGCAGAGAACATCTTTAGGTGGACAATCCCTGAATCTGCATTGACGAATTATAACGCTGCTAACTGTCAGGGCTATGATACAAGTACAGGCAATATCACAGGCACGATTACGGTTAAGAATAAAGCCGCAACCCCTGTCGCCATCACCGGAACAGACAGCAGTATAACATATACAGGTGAAACCGTTGATGTATCACAGTATTTTAGCATCGACAATAATGCAGGAGCTGCAACGTATACACTTGTTACTGGAACGAATGGCGGAACCGGAAAAGGCACGCTTTCGGGTACAACACTTACCGTAACCCAGACAGGAACCTTTAAGATTAAGGTAAGTACTGTAGCAAACGGAATCTTTGCGGCAGGAGAGAAAACAGTTACTCTTACGGTAGATAACGGAACCATCCTGTATACGGCAACGGATTACAGCACAACCTATGACGGACAGCCACACAGCATCAGCGTGAGCGTGACCAATCCTGAAGGAGCAGCCGTAACCTATAGCACCGATGGCATAACCTACGGCAGTGATAATCCTTCTTTTAGCAATGAAGGTACGTATACCGTATACTATCGGATTACGAAGGATAACTATACTACCGTTGAGGGTTCAAAGACAGTAACCATAAATAAAAAGCCTGTTACCATAACAGCACAGGAACAGGATATTGTCTGGGGTAAAGATATTAACCAAAGTCTGTATACCGTATCAGAGGATGGACTCATTACAGGTGACAGCATTAAAGAAATAACCCTTACACCAAGCACAACAGATCGTACAGAGAATGGAACAATCTCCGTAAGTGGTGTGAAGATTGAAAGTGCTGCAGGTGTGGATGTGACAGCCAACTATGATATCACAATGGCTAATGGTAATTTGAAGATTACCCACAATACAGCCCTTGCTCCTGAGCGGATTGAAGCATCAAAGACAAAGACCACGTATACAGCAGGCGATACCCTGAATGTGGATGACCTTGCAGTCACTGTGTACTATGCAGACGGATACAGTGAACCTGTGCAGGATTATACAACCAATGTATTCGCAATAGATATGTCAGCGGATGGAGATAAGATACTGACAGTATCATATACTAAGAATGGCGTAACAAAGACAAAGGATATTACCATAAAGGTAAATGCAGCTCCGACATCTTATAAAATTATATCCGGTGCAGACAGTGAGTGGAAGCAGAATACAGACGAAACCATCACTATCATAGGAAATGGAGAATTTTCTAAATTTGAAAGCGTAAAAGTAGATGGAGGCATAATTGATGCAAAGAACTACACCGCAAAAGAAGGTTCAACGATTATTATCTTAAAGGCAGATTACCTGAAAACACTTTCTGTCGGAACACATTCATTTGAAATTGTATGGGTAGATGGCTCCGCAGTTACAAGCTTTAAGGTAAGCAAGAATACATCAGATAATGAAGGTAGTAAAGACAACAGCAATGATAATCCAAATAGTAATCCAGTAGATGTACCTGATGACAAGAAAACTAATGGCAGTGACAGTGAAAATAATGCAGATGACAGCCTGCAGATAACAGCACCTCAGACTGGCGATAACAGCCATCCAATGCTCTGGGTGACATTATTAGCTGCTTCACTTGCCAGTCTGCCTGCATTGTTAAGTGTACGCAGAAAAAAAGATGATGAATAATATGCAGCGTTAAGACTTACGGCATGTAATTTCATAAAAGGGATAACCGGGTTGTGCTCGGTTATCCCTTTTAAGATGGAAGCATTTCAATCAGTTTACCATGCTAGTTTTATTTTGTGTTATACTGCTTTATAAGATTTTATTTCCCTTATTATTTCCCTTATCAGAGTTTGTAAACTCGTATGGGACGATATAACACAAGGGAAAGTCTAAGGGGAGGTTCACCTGCGATAAACTTTGTGTTTTCAAGGGCTTGAGAGATATTTGATAACAAAATATAACAGTTATTATTTGCACATGGCTATGCGAGTTTTATTGTGAATAATGCATTAGTCTGTGATGAGGAAAAGGTTAAGGCACAACTTGATCAGCCGGAAGAGAGATGATGTAAAAATAATGTAAAGTAAATATAATAAGGTAGTGTCAAATAAGTTATGAAAAAAATAAGCCAAAAAAAAGCTCAAGTGAACTTTGAAAATTGCAGATATTTAATCTTTTAATGAGTGACGCCACCCTTGACAGCACAACAAAAACTGCTGTAACGCGATTGCCGACGATGAAGATGAAGAGTACAGTTAGTTCTTTTTCCGTCGCTCACAGCAGTGTAGCAGTTTTGTTTGAACCATCAAGGGCATAGCCAGAATCAAAGATTCTGGTGGCTGTTTATTATGCCTCGGGTTCAGAATCTAAGAACAGTTAGAGCCTTCGGCTTTTTGTAGATTTAGTATTGTCTGCTGTCCAAGATAGATAAGCAACTGCCATTTACCGGGCATATTGTTAGCATTGGACAGTTCGTTAACTTTATTGAGAACTTTGTATTTATTGTGTTTGTGAGGCCTTAAAAAGTTATAGTAGGCAACCCAGAGAGCAAGGTCGTAGTTGGCACCGTCGATGTTATCAAATCCGTTAGTAGTTCTGTAAGATGCTTTGTATGTACGATTTAGTCGTTCAATCATCTGCTTAAAGGGACGGAATTCGGTTGAGACTTCATCGTCGTTGGTAAGTCCAATTACTCGGGTAATATCAAAGTTAATTTTACCTTTTGATTCACGGAAAAACTGTTGTGCAGCAAGAGGATATGCACTGTATCCATCAGCAATAAATTTAAAGTCTTTTGGTATTTCTTTCAGATGTTTAAATGCCATACGCATTGCAAGGATGCAGGGACCAACACCCCCGATTATTAGATACCTGATAGCCAATGATGGAACGTTTGGCGGCATCCATAATGAACCAGATGTAGGACTTTATGCCACGGATTTTGATGTATGTTTCATCTGCTGTAAATGTTTTATCAACACCATAATCATAGTTGTCAACAAAAGGCTTAACGCATATAGCTGCAGTTTTGCAATAGTTGGCAATGGTCTGATGTGAAATGTTGATGTTGTAAAGGTCTTTTAAAGCCTGTTTTGTCTTGCGAAGAGATAATCCAAGATTAACATGCAGTGTAAGACAAAGAGACATTATGTGTGAATCAAACTTGTTGAATTTTAGAGAAGAAGCATTTTTAGGCAGAGAGTTTAAATCAATCTTAAAGAAATCTATCGTGAATTCGCGATAGATGTAATGGAGTTTGTATTTGTTTTTGCCATATTCTTCTTTCAGATGCTCTTTATCAACCTTCTTAAGATTGTGGATATAGTAAGGGCACTTGGGATTAACACATTTATGGATAATAAAGTGTTTACGGTCTTTCTTGCGAACCAGTGTATGAGAGCAATGAGGGCATCTCAAAACAGAAGTTTTTGAAAAACGACTTTTATCAGATGGTGCAAAACGATTCTGGCATATCTTACAAAGAAGCTGGCTTTTCTTTTTGCCATCATTCCATATAAGATATTGGAATGGAGCATTGCAAAGGTAAAAGTTGCAGTCCTCTGGAATATCACATTCACCACGACGAAAGACGGGTTTGATGGTTTTGTTATAGCGTTGTTTGTAGTAGGAAATGAGGTCAGTCCATTCACAATCCTGCTTGAAGGATATGATTTTGGGAAGTTCATCAATTTTAAACTTCTGATATTTTGGAGAATGGGAATCATCAAAAGCCCACTGCTTAAGAGAAATGTATCTGCAGATAAAGTTTAATAACTGACCAATAATTTTATTTTGGTATTTGATGTAATGTAATAAGTATAGTATAATGTCCATTAGCATTTATCCTTTCTGGTATTATGGATTTTTGAACGATGACATTATATCAAAAAAGGGAGGTAAATGCTCTTTTTATTTGCAAACTCCCTAAAATAAAGGTTTTTAATAAAAAATAAGGTAGTAAATTTGACACTACCATATGTGAAATGGAGGAATTGTTATGCCAAACATTAAACCAGTATCGGATCTTAGAAATTATACAGAAGTATTAAAGGAAGTTGATGTGTCTAATAGAGTATATTTAACACGTAATGGACACGGCCAGTATGGAATCCTCACAATGGCAGAGATTGATGAGCTTGATAGATATCGAGCTGCATATACATTGTCTTCAAAACTGAAAAGCTCTGAGGAGCGTGCGAATAAAGAGGGATGGATTTCAGCAGATGATTTAGAAAAAGAACTGGTGGTATAGAATTTGAAGAGATTAGAATACTCACCGGATGCGGCGCAGAAATTGCGTAATATCAAACGTGATGTAACGGTAAATTATGACGCAGATGTAGCAAAACGTGTTGTGTCAAATATGACGCAGACGATTCGACGGTTACAGAGATTTGAACAGTCTGGAATATCAGTAGAAAAGGCAATAGGTGTACCATGTGATTATCTGATGGTATATACAGAACATTATTTGGAATACGAACAACATCTCAGGAGACAGAAGATTACTGGGATGAAGATTAGAATGATTGATGTTGAAAATTATGTAAAACAGAGTGTCTAATGGTGTATAGATGAATATAGAGTGATAAGTTGCTGAAGATAATGCGTATATGGAAGTGGTAAGTATACTGTTGAAAAATTAATCCTAGATTATTAGAAGAAAGAGCAGTAAGGATAGATGGATACAGCGGTTTCCTTTTTCTGGATGAGAAGGGAATGCCGTTTGTGGCAATGCATTGGCAGCATCGATTCAATCATATGGTTGGCCAATACAATGATATTTACCGGGTGCAAATGCAATATCACGCCGCATATATGCAGGCATACCTACTGCAGTAATATGGCGAAAGCTGGTATGAATTCGAAGACACTGCAATACTTGATGGGACATAGTGATATAGGTGTTACGCTTAACACATACACCTATTTGGGATTGGAAGATGCCGAAGATGAATTGAAGCACCTGGAATATTTGAAGAAGGCAAGGAATGAGCTTGATAAGACAGAAGGAAAGTGGAATGTAACGCAGAAAATGTTTAAGGCGATTTGACAGGAATCAAGTTGCCGAAATTGTGATTTTGTAGTAGAATAGGCAATAACAGAGTTGCCAGAAACAATATTGTATTTGGAACCAAGCCGGGCGATTATGCCTGGCTTATTTACTTTATAATAGAAAGAAGGTATATGAATATGTGGTATGAATGGTTTTTTGATGGAATTGGATCTACCATAGTATCGCTTGTTCTAGGTGCGATTATAGGAGGATTCACTGGCTATAAAGTAGGAATTCATCATACAGTAAAACTTAATCAAAAAGCAGAAAATTCGGCAGAGCAGAAACAAATAATTAAAATGGCAGAAACATTTGACAGTACAGAATCAAATCACAATACAAATGTAATTATGAAACAAAAAGCAAAGAATAACGCAAAACAAACACAGATAGGTGGTATTGGGAATGGAAGAGATTAATCAGGTACAAAAAGCTGGAAAAGAAGCACAACAGTATCAAATTGGTAATATAACTATAAATTCAGGTATAACCGAAGAAAGAGCAAGAGCTGTTTTTGATGAAATGATTCCGCAGGCATTAGCAAATTATACGCAGGAAGCGTACAAGACTGCTAATGAAAGGGTAAACAAGTTAGAAGAAAGAATAATGCCTCGTTTAGAAAAAGTGGAGGGATTGTTACCTTCTTTTGCAGATCCAGCATTTCATGTATTACTCAGGAAGGCACAGAATAAGGCGGCAGTCACTGAACGAGAGAGTGATTATGACTTGTTGACAGAATTGTTGATATGTCATGTTCAAAAAGGAAATGACAGAAAAAAGCGAGTCGGAATAGATAAAGCAATAGAGATTATTGATTTTATAGATAATGATGCATTATGTGCTTTAACAATAGCATTTGTTACAAGAGCTTTTTTGCCTGTAACCGGAAACGTAGAAATGGGTATAAGCATATTAAATCAGATGTATCAAGAACTTATTTATGAAAAATTACCAGTAGGAGATTCTTGGATGGATCATTTAGATATCCTGGGAACAATCAGGATTACTCCATTTAGTAGTGTAAATAAAATAGAAGAAATCATTGCTAATAGTTTAGATGGATATGTAGCTGTTGGAATAAAGAGAGATTCTGCTGATTATTTTAAAGCTACTCAATTACTTCAAACGGTTGGCTTGAGTAATAATATTTTAGTGGCGAATGAATTTTTGCAAGATTACGTAAAGTTAGAAATACGAAATGTAGATGCAATCAGTCAATTATCTATCATTAACGACAAGATATCGAGACCGATAAATCAAAAAGAAGTTGATATATTGAAAGAAATTGTAAAATTATATGATGATAACAGTGAATTAAAAACTAAAGTCAAAGAGAAATTCTTTTTACGGTTCGATTCATATGATTCCTTAAAAAAATTACATGAATGGTGGAATTCAATAGAGGGTTCTTTTTCTATTACTGAGGTTGGAAGAATCATTGCATATATTAATGCAAAAAGATGTATTCCTGAATTACCAGACATTCTAGCGTAGTAACCACCCACCATTTTTACTACGTTCCTACTACGATAGAGGTTCACACCTTACGATATCTTGTCAGTTTTTGCATTTTTGACCGAAATCTGTACAAGAAATAAAAGAAAATTTAAGAGTGCAAACCAGGGCAAAAGCTTGGTAAACTGCGCTATTTAGGAGGTACTATGAAAAAAATACGTGTTCTCATGGTTTGCCACGGCAGGGTACTAACTTCTTGTTAAAAATGCTTTATTTACTAGGGTTTGAGCAACACAACATCGGATTTTAGCCCATTTTTAGGACAAATGAACAGAGAGTATCGGCATGAAAAATAGAACATTAGGACATCTAAATAAGTCCATATACTTGTATTTATTATGAGTATGTGGGCTTATTTTAGTGCCTTAAAATTTAAGGTAAGGAAATATACATAAAAGTCATTTGAAACCGAATATGAGCCATATAAGCACATTTAAGCTATTATATAACATGGTATAAGAAATAGTGATTTCATTTGAAGAATTGGAGGAAGAAGCATATTGAAAGAAGAAATTATTAAGCCTGGTATTGTGAGACGGATTGTTGAAAAGGTTGAGAATGATAATGGAATGATTGTATCACCAGAAACAGCAGATACAATTCTGACAGCATTTTTAGATACTGTAGCAGATATTTTATCTGAAGGCGATAGTATCAAATTAAAAGGTTATATGACAATCTATCCACAACTATATAAATCTAAGCAGATCAAAAATGTATCAGATCAATCAATCATCAATATTCCAGAACGATACAAGGCGAAAATTAAAACAGGAACAAAACTGAATAATGCGTGTAAAAATCTAACAACGGAAGGAGAATAGAATATATGGTAAATCAGAGAGATATTGTAAACAGAATTGCCGATAAGACAGGTCTTTATAAGAAGGATATAAAAGAAATGTTACTTGCTTTTAAGGAAGTTATGGTTGATGTAATTGAAGAGGATGAATCAATGTTTCTGAAAGAAATATTCACACTTAAAACCATAACAAAGAAGCCACGAAAAAGATATATAGCACCTTATGGAAAAACAATCTTAGAACCAGAACATAGGATAGTGAAGATTTTACCAGGCTCAAGACTTACAGAGATTGTAAGAGATCATCAGAATGTCACAGACAAAATAAAGGAGGATTTATGATTAAGAATTTAGAAGAAAAGAAAAAAATTATTGAATTATTAACAGTTTCTATGGCTTCTGCACCAATGACACCAAGTAAGGACTTTATGTTGCTTCATTGGTACAGGAAGTGGCATGATTTTAGCGATGGGAATATTCAATTAAAATTGTATCAAGGACGTTTAGTCAAATCAAAAACAAAAGCAAAAGAACAAGGAGCAGAGTACATTTTTGAATATCCTGAGTTAGATGCCATACTTCAAGATACTTTTAACGAGTATATGAATAAATATGTCAATATGAAGACAAGAAAAAAGAATTTTTCAAAGAATATAGATGTGTTTGCTGAAGATTTGAAAAGTTATAGAAAATCATGTGTGGATAGTCTTAATAATGAATTAAAAAAGTGTGGAAGTGAGTATAGCGCTGTAAATACAAGTACATATTTGAAAAATCATAAGCGTAGATACATTACAAAAGGGATGCTGCAACTTGCAAAATATTCGGTATTTTATCAAATTGATGATACTCACAGAAAAGAGTTGTTCAGGGGAAGTTATGAGGATGTCATTGATTACATTGAAAATTATATTCAAATAAAATAATAAAGGGGTAAAGAGCAATGAATAGAGTACCGCATTGTAGTGAATGCAATAGATGTATAAGTACAAAATATGTTTATACAAGTTTCTATTGTTGTGAAGAAAATGAAAAATCAAAAATATATGCATCGTTGGGCGTAGGTCATCCACCTAAGACAAGTCCGAAGTGGTGTCCAAAGAGAGTAAAGGAGATTAAACAGTATGACAAAATTAAATATCAATATCAAAGTAAACGAGATTGAGGAAATTGCACCAGTTATTGAAAGTGTGAAGAAGTTGGAATTGAATAAAATTCCTGAATGTAACCCAGTAGTAACAGTAGAACTTGAAGTATAGGATTGGAAGGAGATTAAATATTATGACAAAAACAAAGAAAAATTCAGTTACATTTATGAAACAGGCAATTAAGGAAATGATTTTACAGGATTCAGAAGTTACAAAAATTTTGCTTGGTAACGAAGAAAACAATTATAAGAATGTGAAAGAACTGTTGGGAAAAAATATATATGATTATTTAACAGACTTTAGCAGAATTAAAAATAGTACATATATTCTCTATGATGCCAATTTAATACAGAGATGTGAAGATGAAAATATGGTTTGTGTAAGTATTATAATTACATCAACAGTTGCAAACCACGATGAAAACTATAACAATTATATTGACTTATTATCAGAATGTATATCTGATGATTTATTTGATAAATGGGATAGCAAACATATACGGAATTATTATAATAGGGCAATCACATATGAAGGTCTTGCAAGTAGAAATATCTCATTTCAGATTTCAGTAGATTATATCTAATCGGCAGACATACACCGATTCTAAACAAATGTATGGATATTTCCTAACAGGATGGGAAGTAAAAGAAAGCCTGTATCAGAGTCAAGAATATCTTTTGTGCAAATTCTGCACGTTTTCCAATATGAGAAATTAAATAAATTTGACTGCTGCATATAGCAGTTTATTAGGGTTCGACATAAATGTCGAACCGATTTCTTGACCTCTGATTTATCAAAAAGGAGGAAAATGATTAGTGACAATAAGATTAAATGTATGTATTTCAATAAACGATTCAATGAGAAACCACAAGGAAAACAATGTGGATGGGTGCAGAAAAGTTTAATTGAGACAGAAATTGCAATAGAAGATTTGGCAGATGCTTTATGTCATGGAGCATCATTTAAGCCAGGAGTTTTAGTTGGCGGTATGAAAGCTGATAACTGGACACAACAACAGTTATTTGGCTTGGATTTTGATAATGGAATGTGCATTGATGAAGCATATAATAAGGTCATTTCTCTTGGAATTGTACCATCCTTTATGTACACAACATTTTCACACAAAGAAGAACATCATAAATTCCGCATGATTTTCTGTAATAATACTGTTATTACAGATGGTAATGTCAGAGACAGACTACAAGCTACTCTTATGGGTGTTGTAGGTGGAATTGATGAAGTATGTTTCAATAGAGACAGATTGTTTTTCGGTGGCAAAGGTGGAGAGGTATTATATCCATCTTATAACAGTAGAATCAATGCGGATGCAGTTATTGAAAAATACTGGAAAGATGAATATGAGCAATACATATCAAATGCACAGCCAAAATCAAAGAAGAAGCCTGCTGAAAAAAAGGAAAAAGCTGATACAGAGGTAAAACCTGTATATGAAAACTTAAATGTCAAAGCAATTAAGGAACATGATGTTGAATATCTGCGTACAGCATTAGCACATGAACCGATTGAATTTGATACAAAAAATGAATTTTGGGATTATATCTATTCAGAACTGGATATTGCAGAGCTGATAGATATTGATAATCCGAGGTCTTTTTGCTGTATTCTGCATGAAGATCATAACCCTTCTGCAAACATCTTTACTACGAAAAATGGAGTTCAAAAGTATAGATGTTGTTCTGAAAAACTTACTCTTAACATAAAACAGTTGATTGAAATGTTGGGAGATTTCAAATCTGAATTTAAAGCAATTCAATTCATAATGGATATTTATAATCTGTCTATAAAGGAATCTCAATGGAGCATTGAGCAGCGAGAAAACATAGATATGATGATAAATAACATCACTCTGAATAAATTTCAAGAACTATGTCCACAGGCTGATAAGAATATCAAATATGCAAAGGACACATTTCTTATGATGCTGTCTATTGCACGAAACAATATTTACAGCGAGAAGTTTTCTAATGACGATGGAGAAATAGTCTTTTATGTTACCAATAAAAAACTTGCTGAATACATGGGAAAAGGTAATAGTCAGAAGAAAATTGACAAGATCAATAAGTATGTGAAAATGCTAATCTACCATGATTTGATACGGATATTAGATAATGACCAGATACCAAAGGAATTATTGAAAAACGCATTAAAATATACGAATGGTAATAAGAATCGTGTCAATTTCTATGCTATTCCATCATGGGTAGTACAGCAGTTGAAAACAATAGAAGATAATGGAATCCGCTGGAAAGATAAAGGCTATAGAATTGGTGGTGTATCGTTTGATATGTTCTATCGTTCTGAAGGTTTTGAGGTAGCCGCCTCATTATATCCACAATATAAGAAAAAGAAAAATGAATATGGTGAGATTGTAAACAGGACTACCACAAAAGCTAGTGATGAGCGTACATTGAAGATTTCAGAAGTGATTTTACATTGTATTCAAAGTAAAGGATATTGTACTGAAAAAGAGGTTGTATATATTCTTGGAAATGAATACCGATATAAAATTACAGAGACACAGATTAAGCGGTGTTTGAATGAGATTATGGATTGCTATGGATTAAAGAAAGTCAAGGCTAATAAGGTATTAAAAGAGCAATTTGACATTAAATCAGATGGTTATCCCTACATAATAATTGAAGATGTGATATAGAGGGTAGGTAAAAGGGTAGGGGTGTAACTAAGATATATATATGTTTACTACCCACCCCTTTTACCCCTATTCGATATTGATTGACTGAAAGACAGTATGATTTGATTCTGCTGTCTTATTTTTATGCAAAGAATAAGGAGTAAAAGGACAATGGACGAAACAAAAATATGTAAGAAATGCGGTAGAATATTACCGATACAGAACTTTAGATTAGCAACAGGACAATTTGGCAATCCATATTATAGAGGAAGCTGTAAAGAGTGTGAAGCTAAGTATGACAAGGAATACAAGAAGAAAAAGACAGAGAAAGAATTTGCCTTCTCTGATAATTTGGAGATATTAGTTGATCGCCAGTACAAAGAGATAAATCCTAAGAGAATACTTGATATATCTGCATTGGATATTGATGTTGTTCTTATGGGGACAGATGAAATATTTGTAAAGCTAATGGATTATAAAGATACATGGATGTCAAACTATGGTCAATGTATTACAATGGCTTGGGGAAAATATAATCTGTTGCAAGGATCATATATCAATGGTGAATTGAGATATAGTCTAAAAAAGAATGTATTTATTGATGGTAAGTGGACATATAAACATGATTATGTATATGCACCTAAAATGGTTGTTGAAACATTTATTGTTAATGAAGATAAAGCTAATAATGTATATGTTTGGCATAGTGGACATGATAAGGAAGATTGCTATTACAAAAATTTATATCCATTAAATCAAGAACAGTTCCGCATTGTGAATAATCACTTTCAGAAAACAGGTGATGATTCGGAGCAGTTTATATTAAATGTTATGAATGATATTCGATATAAGCCTGATAATTGGAGTAAACAGACTGCAAAGCGTGTTATGTATGGTGTAGGGTATCATGGAATATTGTATACCAACAGTAATGAGGAATCATATAAGAGATGGCATTGGATAATGAATCGTTGTTACAGCAATGCAGTACATAAATTACAGCCAGCTTACAAAGACTGTGAGTTATGTGAAGAATGGAAAAATTATAGCAATTTCAAACTATGGTACGAACAACATATTACCGAGATACGAATGTTTGATGAATCATTTGAATTGGACAAGGATATTCTGATTAAAGGAAATAAAATCTATAGTCCTGAAACAGTTTGCTTTATTCCGAAAATAGTAAATTCATTATTTACTAATGGTAAAGAAAATAGAGGAAAATACCCACTTGGCGTTTATAAAGAAGGTGAAAAATTCAGAGCAGTAATGTCATTCGCAGGAAAGAAAATCAAACTGGGAACATTTAATACAGCAGAAGAGGCATTTGCTAGATACAAGGTATATAAGGAAGATTTCATTAAGGATATAGCTGAACAGTACAAAGATAAGATACCAGACAAAATTTATCAAGCTATGATGAATTGGCAGATTGAGATTACAGATTGATACATAGGGCATATTGGATATTGATTTATCTGATATGCCCTATTTTTTTTACTTTTTATTGGTGGATATGGTAAAATGGAGCATATAATCAATAATGTTGGGAGAAGTAAAAATGAGTGTTATATTTGGATATGTTATGGATAAGAAGGTTTATTTAGCAGCGGACAATAGAATAACAGATGCAGAGGGTAAATTCATATCGGATGATGATATAAAAATAGAAGTGGTTAATAATAATACGGCTGTAGCTTTTGCTGGAAACTATGGAGCACAATCTTTTTTTATGAAGTGCTATAAAGATATGCAAGGTTATCAAAATTGGTTTGTTAATGATCTTGCAAGTAATATATATTCGATGTGTAATGCAATTATCAATATGGATACTGAATGGGCAAAACTAATAGCAAATAGTAATGCTTGTTTTTTGGTTGCAGGAAGAACTGTAGATAGGAAAGCAAAATTGTTTGCAGTTACATTGAGGAAAAAACATATAGATTTAAAGCCAGTTTCAATGATGTCATTTCATCCTAATGATTGTGACTTTCAAACATGTGCAAATATTTTATGCAAAAACATAAAACAATATCCTGATGATTTTTCAAAATATACAATACAAGAGATTTCAAAAATAAGTAATTTAGTAAGTGATTCTGGGAATGTGTGGATGTTTGATACAAAAAAATGATGAAAGTACATTTGTTGCTTTGTAATTTATTATAATGGTTGGTCTGTATCAGATGGAATGTATCTGACAATATCGCAAATATTACAATCAAGAATCCGACACAGATCGTTAAGTGTTTTTGTAGATACATCTTTGTTATGTTTCAATCGGTGGAGTGTGCTATGTGACATATGATATTTATTTGTAAGTGTGTACCAGTTTTCACTTGATTTTTCAAGAGTATTCCAGAATGGGGAATAATCAATCATTGTAGCACCTCCGTTTCATTAGTTTATGAAACAAGTGTACTTTGTATTCTTTTGATTGAATATCTTCGCAAAAACGAATATAATATAGGTATTAGATTAAATGCCGAGGAGGATTCTATTATGGGAGATACTATCAATGTAGTGTTTTTAGGTGAGAAGTATTCATTTCCTGGGGAACTTGCACAATATGTAATCTATTGCAATGAATTTGAAAAGATAAGCGATAGATTGATGAATAAACTTCTTGCAACTATGAAGAAAAAGCCGATGGATGAAGGTAATAGCTCTTATACTGATATGCATGAAAAGTTTGAGGTTGACTTGCAAAATGAAGGTAAAAAGTTTATTACAATGCTATCCAAAATCGGAGTATATGATGTTACGGAGTCGGATGCTATATATTCAAATAAAGGATATGTGCGGTATATAGAAGTAAGAGATAAGATGCAGGAAGGCACACGAAAGATAATGCTTGATACCATTAGTAGTTGGATGGATCAACAGGAAAATATTTATTCGTCTGCTGCATCGAATATCAGAGGTTCGGGATATGGCTTAATATCTAATAGTTTTTTGGCACATGCTACATTTTCTGCAATGGAGTATAGCACATTAAAACGACAAGCAAAAGAAGCAGACAGACAATATCAGCAAGCCATAGGAGAGTTAAATAGAAGTACACTTTCAAGAGAAGAACAACAGTATATTCAGTTTTATGCTACTGAAATTTATCCAGAAATAGCAGAAGCCTTTAACACATTTGTAACAGAACTTATGGCTATCTATCTTTTGAAATTGCAGGAAAAAGGCATATTTGATAGTGATAAATTATCTGATTACAGCTTAAATAAATCAGCGGAGATATTGAAAAATATTAAACTGGTGGATGATAAAAAGGCAGTATTAGTAGAAGCATACAAGATTTGTCCGTTTAATCCAGATATTTATGCTGATGTAATGACATATGGACTGTTTGATGTTGATACTATGAAAGGTGCTAAAGAGTTTCATCAAGAAACAATGCTTGTAGGAATAATTGAGAAAAAGATTAAAAGTAATCTGAACGACCTTGAAAAAACAAAAGATTACATAGAGGTATTGGCTTATTATCATGATAAGAGCGAGACAGATATATTAAAAAAATTCTATGAAAGCACTATCAGTAAAATCAAAAACGACTATCACGAAATATTTTTAGTGTGCATTGATTCGAGAAGATTGAACACTTGGATTAAGGATCATATCAATAAGGATAGAGATAAGATTGCTTCAACTTTAGAAGAGAGTGTAAGAGATAAGGTTAATTCATGGATTAGAAATACTGTTGATAATAAGCAATATGAAAATCTGTCAGTTATGGGATTGATTAGTATTGACGATATAAAATATAAGGACAGCACAAAAACCACATTGGCAGAAGTACAGACAGAGTATGCAGATAAGATGATTGCATTGATATTGGATTACATAAAAGAGCTTGGAGAGAAAAAGGCGGCTTATGAAAAAGCATATGATAAGTATAATGCAGGTCTGAAAGAACACATGGATGCTATAGCTGCTAAAAATAATGAATTGAAACAGCAAGGATTATTTGCATTTTCAAAGAAGAAGGAATTAAAAGCGGAACTTGACAGATTGAATAAAGAGTATGAAGAGTATCGCAGAACAGAGCCAGTAAATTTGCAAGATGCATATTTTAACATGTAGTCAGGAATAGGAAGTATTTATTATGAGATCAGAAGAGGTACGCAAAAAGGTGGCATATGATTTAACAATGGAGTATGTAAGACAAAATAATGTAATGAAAAATCCATCAAATGACAGTCCAATATCATATAAGATTGAAATTATTGAAAAAATGTATAATGAGATTTTCGAGGAATTAAAGGGTAAGAATATTCTATAAACTTGTAAAGGTATTGTTGAATGCTATGTACTTATTTCTGCCATAGTTTACAGTACCCCAGTATATGCCAGGTACTTAAATCCCTGTGATTTAAGTGTACCCCCCCTCCCTGTTATATGCTATTATCCTTTGTGATAATAAGCGTTTTTGAGGGTAAATCGGCTTTGTAATTGTGTAGCTGATTAAGTTTACCTATGATGTATTTTGAAGCAGATTTGGTACGATTTTGATTGATTTTCTCTAAGGATATGAGGGGTAAAAAATATCGAGAGGTAAAATTTTTAAGTCACTGTGTGAAACAACCAACTACAGGGCGGTGGAGAAAAACAATTCCCTTTTTTGGTTTTTGATACCCCACATACCATATACCATACTAAACCAGTAGGATATAACAACAATAAAAAAATATCAATAGAGCATATAAAAAATAGGGTGTAACTTTATCGGTTACACCCTTTAATTATGTCTTTCTGTATTCTGCTTGTTATGCTTCATTCAAAATATATTCAACTGCTTTTTCTGCCTTGTTGGAAGCCGATACAATAAATTTATTATCATTTCTTAAAACCTTTAACCAACTTTGAATATATGCGGTTGAGTTTCTAAAACTCTTTTTTGTTTCAATGCCAATTATATTCATTAAGTTAGCACTCCCAATCTCTGCCACAAGTTCCTCTTTGCTGTATTCCTCAGAACCAAAAGCCACAAGTTTATTTTTTCTTTCTTCTGCTCTGTTGCATCTGCTTTCTTTCATTGTGCTATGCACTGATTCGTGAAAAGCTGTACTATAATATTCTTCTGCTTGCTTGAACTGTTCAAATAATGGTAACTGTATATAATCCATTGATGGACTATAAAAAGCCTTATTCCCTTTGATATGTTCAACTTTTATATGTTCTCTGTTCCAATAATCTGTTAAAACCTTTTCGGCTTTTTCTATCGGCTCTATGTCGTTTAATTCCTCTTTCTTTAATGGCTCTACTCCGTCAACTTGTGAGATATGAAAAACATTTATATATTTTAATAGTGGTATGTTTTTCGTTGTCTTTGTTCCATCTTCCTGTACTTCCTCAATAGGGTATATCTTCCAAAATACAATTATTTCTGATTTCTCACCCTTGCGGATGTGACCGCCTAACTCTTGCCACTGCTTAAATGTTGCGTATTCTCCTTTATGTTTTAGTAACATTTGATTAAGTATTGAATAACTCTTTTTACTTATTCTGTTATATGCTCCATCTCTTACACCAGTCCACGGCTTTTCCCACGGGATCACACCATTTTCTAACTGTTCTATTATCCTATCTGTTACCATTTCATATACATTTTTACTCATATAAAAACCTCCTTTAAAATTGATAATGTTTTGTTGTTGTCTTAATTATACACACATATATGTGCATAGTCAATAAATATACACACCAAAATGTGCATAAAAATATACACATAAATTTGTGCATATTGCCAGTAGACTATACACAGATATTTGTGTATAATGCAGTTACAAGGTCAAACAAAACAGACCTACAACAAAACAATATCATTTTAAGGAGGTAGTCATTATGTATATGACAAAGAAAGAACTTGAAGAAAAGATTGAGGAAGTAAGAAAGTATAAGGCTATGGCAGAAGAAGCAAGCAGTATTCAGAAAGCCTTGGAGCAGGAAATAATCTCATATATGAATGAGAACAACTTAACAGAAGAATTTACAGATTCAGCAAAAATCACTTATAAAGAGCAGACAAGAGCAACGCTTGACAAGAAAAGACTTGAGGAAGATTTGGGCGACTTATCAGAATATGAAAAGGTTACAAGCTACAAAGTTTTAAGAATCAAGTAACAAGCGGTTAGCAATCAGCAGGGCAAAGGGTGGGAATACCCACCCAATACCCTACAAAATAGTAGGAGGTTTTGAGATATGCACACACAGACAATTCAATTTGCAACAGTTACCAAAAACGGAGTAGTCCAGAAAGTTGGCAGAAGTACCATAGTACAGCCCAAAACCAATTTTAAAGGTGGATCTATCAAGTGGTATGAGGATAAGAAGAAAGCGGATAAGTAATATATAAGGTGGTGACGGTTAAGCCGTGGGAAGTTCAGTCCTCCGCTTGCCTATCGGCAGTAATGCTATAAATACACATAGAAAGAAGGTGAGACAATGACAAGTACAGATTTAACAGTATTGCAGCCATATTGTGAAAATGATATGCGACTACTCAAAAGAATATCAAAATCAATCTTCTTGAGGTTAGGAGAGCCATTGACAGAAGCAGACTATGACGATTTTTACAGTATCGCAAATATGACATTATGGCAGGCTTATAACTCTTATGATATTAGCAAGGGTGCAAGTTTCAATACACATCTTTGTAATTGCTTAAAGAAAAAATTTAAGACAGAGATACGAGACAGACACAGAGCAAAAAGAGCTATCAATCAGTTTACAACCTCATTAGATGCAACTAATGACAGCGAGGAAGAATGTAGCATACTGGATTTTATACCATCCGATTTTGATACATTCGAGGAAGTAGCCAAAAACAACAACGAACAATTTCAAGACAAGGTACAACAGTACATTTCAAAACTTTCTAATCAGCAGGTTAATATATTAAATCTTCTGATAGATGGGTACGAGCCTAAAGACATACGGCAGATTTTAGAAATTTCATCAACTGAATATGCTGAAAATATGAAGATTATGAGAAGTTTTGAAAATGTAAAGATTTTATTTTAGGAGGTAATCACTATGAAGAATATCAGAAAGCAGACATACACATTAGAGCAGTATTTAAAGGACATGAAGGCAGAAAAAATCAGAACAGACCAGGAATGTCAGAGATTATCAGGACAATGGAATCCAAACATGGTAAATGAACTGATTGCATCGGTTCTGACAGATGATTATATCCCACCTATTATTTTAGGCGAGGAAACAACATCAAACGGAATTACAAGACAGTGGATAATTGACGGATTGCAGAGAAGTAGCACATTATCATTATTCAGATACGGAAATACAAGAATTACAAAGAATCTTGATGAATATATGGTTACTTATCAGAGGAAGGCAACAGACGAAAATGGAAATATAAAGCGAGACGAGCAGGGCGAAATTGTATGGGAGAATGTAGATTTTGACATTCGTAACAAGACATATGAGCAGTTACCAGAAGAATTAAAAGAGATTTTCAACGGTTATCAGATGGAGGTTGTAATTCATCAGAATTGCGACACAACGCAAATTTCAAAATTGGTACGCAAACTGAATAATTGCAAGCCTATGAACCAGGCACAGAGAGCTTTTACATATATAGATGCGTTTGCAAGGGAGATAAGAGAAATTACGGAAAACAGATTTTTCAAGGATATGTACTCTTGCAACAACAAAGACAGAATAAACGGAACTTTTGAAAGAGCCATCGGAGATATGGTTATCTTATCTGAATACCCTAATCAGTACAGAAAAGATACAAAGGTAGGTTTTAAGTGGTTAAACGAAAATGCAACCATTCTTGATTTTGAAAATCTCAATGATTTACTTACAAGATTGACAGAATCAACGGAGATTACAAGCGAAATAAGGGAACTGTTCAACAGAAAGAATGGTTATATCTTTGTAGCAACATTCAAGGCATTTACAGAGTTAGGAAGGGAAGATAAAGAGTTTGGCAAGTTCCTTCACTGGTTAATCACAGAGGGAAAAGATACAGAAATCAACGGAAAGACATGGACTGAATTAGATATTGACCGTTCAACAAGGGACAGCGGAACAGTACACGGAAAACTTGACTATCTTACAGCACTTGTTAAGCAGTATTTTACAGAAGTTAAGAATGTAGCATAAAGGCAAAGGGGGAGGGGCAACCTTCCCCGACTATAAGAGAGGTAAAGCGAAATGTACACAATATCAGATATTTTAATGGATATAGACAGAGGTTGTCTTGCTAACAATATGATTGAGGATAGATTTACATACAGAATTGTATATTTTGTCAATGAGGGAAACAACGGAAAGAAGTTTTATATTGACAGCTTATACAGAGATTTACGGAAATCATTAGAAAGCATTATCAGAGGCAATTTAACATTGACTAATAATATTGTCATTGCAGAAACGACAGTATTAAAAAGAGGAAAATGTACTTGTTTACTAAGCAAATCATATTCATTCAGTTTGGAAGAATATTTTAAGCGTATCAAGGGAGATTATAGCAGAAATAGAAATAATCTTTATAGTAGGTATGCAGGATAAAAGGGAAGGCAGGTAAAATATTATGATAACATCAAAATTTTTCAATATGGGACAGATAGTAGTCACAAGATCAATCAATAACTTAATGGCTGCGGAACAGAAATTTGCAGTTGAGGTTAATATTGCACTACAAAGATTTGCGGTTAAGGACTGGGGAAATCTGGACAATGAAGATAAACAGACAAATGAAGATGCCTTGAATTATCCCGATGATTTATATGTGATGGGTGCTTATGAGACATCAAAGGGGAAAATCTGGATCATCACCAATAGAATCTCCGAAAAGGCAGGAGATAACGCCACGACAGTATGTTTTCCCGATGAACGATAAACGGAAACAATGTAGAAATAAAAGGAACAGTCTGAAATATGGCTGTCCTTAACAGAAAAGAGGTTGATTATATGGCTTATGTACTTACCAACGGAATGCACTATGTAAGAATGACGGAAACGGGAAGAGTAGCAAAGACACAAGATGTAAATGAAGCACAAATATATCTGACTACTGAAAAAGCAAAAGAGAGATTATTAAAAGCACCCAGCAAAACACATGGATATTACATACAAGATGTAGAAACCAATGCAAAATACAGATATAGCAGAAGTAAGGGAAGAATCAATTTTCCTAAAGAAGTAAGAGAATTGATATATAATACTGCAAAAGGCAGATGTGCTTTATGTGGTAGGAAGATAACCTATGATAAAATGACATTGGATCATATTGTACCGCTTGCTATGAATGGAGTTGATGATGTAAGCAACCTTCAATGTACTTGCGAGGCTTGCAATCTTTTCAAAGGTTCGGTGCTTCCGGCTGATTTTATGGAGCGGATAACGGAAATCTTCTTATATCAGATGGATCAGAAAGCAGGCAAGCGGTTATTATGGAAGATTGTGCATAAAATATTAAATAAGATGGTGTAAGAGAAAATCAGCATTAGTTGGAGCGTCAAAACTCTTTCTAATGCTGATTGAAAAATAGGGAAAGGAGTGTTATAATATACACAGAAATCAATGTATATTTGTATGGAGAAGATGTTAATGATAAATTATAATAAATTGATGCAGAAGTTAAAAGATAAAGGCATAACGACATATATTATAAGACAAAAAGGCTTAATTCCACAGGGAATACTTACGAAAATGAAAATGTGTAGTGGGGATTCATGGGAAGATATTGAAAAGAATATAAAGGAATACAATGAAAAGCCAGAGAATGTAAAAAAGGGAAGAGTGTTTGCTGGTGGCGATGTATCAACAAAGACGATAGAAGATATATGCCAGCTTTTACAATGTCAGCCACAAGACCTAATAGAATGGAAAGTTGACTTAAAGCCCGAATTATCTTATGAAAATCGCTATAAAAATGCAAAATAATCGGTTGATAAGAAACACGAATTTCATCCGAAATTTTAAAGGAGGTATGACCTATGTTAGCAGCAGTAAAGGGAATTGTAAAAGGTAACACAGTAGTTATTGATGATGAAGATATAAGAGATTATGACGGAGCAGAGGTTATTGTTACTCTGTTGAACTATCCACAGAGAAAAGCAAAGAAAGTACCTGTTGACTGGGATAGTTTTGTTATTCCAAGTGAAAGAGGCTTGCATGTTGATGAATATATGAAGGAGATGCGAGAGAATGACAGATTATAAAAAGGCATTTGTAGATACTGCACCATTCATATACTTCATTGAAAAAGACCAAAACAATCCACAGTATTATGACAAGGTAAAGAGCTTTTTTAGTAATGGATATGAGGCAGACAAAAAGTTTGTGACTTCTGTAATTACAATGGAAGAATATTTTGTATTTCCATACAGAAACAAGCTGTATTCATTCATTGATATGTTTGATAGACTTGTGGAAACTACAGGAATGGAAATTATAGAGGTAAATCAAGAGATTGCTAAAAAGGCAGCTCAAATAAGAGCAGAATATAAAGGATTTAAGGCAATGGACGCTATTCAGTTAGCGGTTGCGTGTCTTACAAAATGTGATTTGTTCTTGACGAATGACAAACAGTTAAGGCAATTCAAAGAAATAAAATGTATTACAGTTGATGAACTGGAATAACAAACAAAGCACCAACGGAAAGAGACATATCTTTCTGAAGGTGCTATTTTTAGCCCTGCTGCTGATTGTGGATATTATCAACAGCTTTTTCTAATTCTATTGTATGCCAACGGTTGTGGATGATCTGTTGCTTTAATTCTGATATTCGTTTATTGGTGTAGTGTTCTATCCAAGTCATAAGGCAAGCTGGAATGAATTTCTCAGGTATCTTCTGAATGATGGAAAATAACATATCTTCTGATTTATTAAAAATCTTATGTAACAAGTCTTTAAAGTGGTTCGGCTTCTGAATCTTAATATTTATGTGAATCAACTCCTTCCATATATAGTATAGCGATAAAAATGTAATGCTACAAGTGAAAATGGAAACTGTCTATAAAGGTGTCATTTTACGGAGAATGTATATTATGTAGGAAAATGTATTTGTAAAGGTATCAATATGATTTACAGATATGTTCGTAAATTGACAGGTATTTTATAGATAGAAAGGACGGAAAACAATGGGAAATGGTGAACATGAAATATATGGTTATGCGAGAGTTTCCACAAAGGAACAAAATCTTGCAAGACAGTTAGAGCAATTAAAAGAGTTTGGTATTCTAGACAGAAATATTAAATGTGATAAGGTTAGTGGAAAGTCATTTAATAGAAGAGAGTACAATGCTTTAGTTGGAACAGAAGAAACAGCACCATTATTAAGGAATGGAGACTTGCTTGTTATTGTCAGTCTTGACAGGTTAGGTAGAAACTATGCGGAAATCAAGGAACAATGGAATTATATAATCAATGATATTGGAGCAGATATTGTTGTATTGGATATGCCACTACTTGATACAAGACAATCTGATGATAATTTGGATAAGAAATTTATAGCAGACCTGGTATTGCAGATTCTTTCTTATGTAGCACAGAAAGAACTTGAAAATACAAGACGGAGACAAAAACAGGGAATGGACGTTATGCCGGTTATAAATGGAAAGAAAACTTCATTAAAGACTGGTAGACCAACAGGAAGACCAAACGCAGAATTTCCCGAAGGTTGGAAAGAATATTATGATAAATGGAGATTAGGAGAAATGACAGCTATTAAGTGTATGGAAATTCTTAATTTGAAGAGATCAACATTTTACAAGCTAGTTAAGGTTTATGAAACAAAAATCCATAAAAATAGGGAGAATTGATATATACAAAGAAATATCAATCGGAGGTGGAAATGATGAACAAACAATATGAAGTCAATGCTTTTTGTACTGGTATGATTGTAGGAATCAATCTATATCAGCAAAAGGTTATCACAGCACAGAAAAATAATGAAGCTATTAGGATTGATGGAGAATTATATTATATCCAAAGTGCAAAGGAAAGATTGCAAAATATGGTTGATAAGGTATGCAAATAGAAAGAGAGGTAATAACAAATGCAGATTAACATTGAATATGACAAAGAAATCAATCAAATATTTCTTAAAAATGGAAATAGAACACTTAATATAGACAGAACAGAGATAGCAACAGTAGAAAAAATCTTTGATGCTATGGAAATTCCCTATACAGAAAAACTGGGAGAAGTCTTTATATTTGACAAGGAAATAGCGGAAGAAGAAAATCAGTCATTACTTGATAAATTAAAATCAGAAAGAGGTGTTAAATAATATGGCAACAGATAGACAGACACCATGCTTATACTATGTATGTGCAGGATTATGTACTAAAGGTAGAAAAGCGGATCACGCTCATTATTGCCAGCATTGCAACAAATACAGACCAAGAGCAAAGGTGCGATATAAGAATCAGAAAAAGGAAAAGTTGGAAAAAATTAGAAAGAATGAGAGGTATTAGATTATGGAACGCAAGTTAAAAATATTTACAGTTGGATTCTATATAGGAATGATCCTATGGATGTGCGGTTTGGTCGCATCTATGATTGTGGATAATGACATAATGAAAATTCTTTTAATATTCATACCACTAGCAATATATCAGTTTTTCACAATAGGTAAGGGAATCATTGAGGATAAGATTAAGAGAGGAAGGTATTAAGATTATGGAACAGCCAAAATACAGATTTGAAGATTTACATTTACAGAGTGATAAAAACTACATAGATATAAATGATACGATAGTGGGATTTTTATTTGACAGAGATATTATTGTACCTTTTGATATTCAGAGAAAATTAGAGGATATAATCAACAATATGTTGGGTGAACATTTTTGCGGAAACACAGCAGGTATTATATCCTTCTGATTTTGAAGCATCAATCAGCATGGAAATGGACACACGAACAAACAAAGTGATTATTAGTACATATATTGTCAATACTGATGATTTAAACTTACATACAGAGATTGATATAGACACATTACACGATTATGGCAGAATGAAGAAATACTTCTTTAATGAGTTTGGTTGTATCGTGTTTACGAAAATCGGGCAATTACAAAAGGCTGCAAATGTGAATTGATTGTATGTTATATAATAAGGAAGAAAGAGAATAATTATAATAGAAATAGTTAAAATTTTATGTTATACTCATTAGGTATTAAGGGTGTGATGAACCCTTGATATACGTTTTTTGATCATAGGATTACCTATAGATTGAAATTGTTTTGTTGTTGAAAAGTCATGGCTGTAATGGTTATGGCTTTTCTGTTTACATGGAAAGAATTGTATTTGTGGAAATTCTGCAATCTGTTATAATAGGTATTACATAGAATTATGAAATACAAGATTTTTGAAAGGAGTATATGTAATACCTATAGCTGCTGTTGAAATTGTGGAAATTACATCTATATGTATTACATATAAATGGTATATATATGAGTGAGAAGAAAATATCAGATTCACAGAAAGCCGCACAAAAAAGATACGATCAAAAAACAAAGATGGTATCAGTAAAGTACACTCTTTCTGAAATGGAAGATTATATACAGTTAAAAGAATATCTGGGAAAGACTAATCAGAGCATGAATGGGTTTATAAAAGGATTGATTAAATCTTATTTTGCATCAGGGAAAGGCACTATATACGAAAGACCACTTGAAAATAAATTACATGATACAAGAACATATGATAATTACAAAAATATAACATGGGATGATATACAGCCTCTGATAGATCGTTTAGGAAAATTGCAAACACAAGTGTTGTTAAGCAGATATGAAAGAATTTTTGAAGATGCTGTTATAGCTAAAAGAGAAGAATATGAGACAAAGATGCTAATATGGATAGAAGAAGTTGTAAAAAGAGCAGATCAAGGCGAGTTTAATGATATGGATGGAATTGAAAAATATCATATATTAAGAGCTGAATTGATAGAATCCCTGAAACAAAAATAATATATATAGGTATTACATATAGGCACTATATAAAGATTTTGAAATATAAGTCTTTGTATAGTGCTTTTTATTTACGAAAGAATCCAAAATCAAGTGGAGAATATTATATATGAAAGGGTTGATTGTAAAACACTTCATAAAAAATTTTCATTCTATGGAAATCTGTTGAGAAAATGAATTGTTGAAAAATTATGTGATGTGGAAATTTTGCAAAAAAATAGTTTTCAAAAGGCGAATAAGTATATAGATGGCAGAAATGCCAATATATTTTTTACCATTTAATGACGAGAGGCAAGGAGGTGTGGAAAGTAATGACAAAGTTTGATTATGAAATCTTGATGTTGCTGAATGAGAAAAATGTGGATAATCCGCTAAAAGCAATCAATATCTCACAGATATTAGAAGATATTTCAGTAGCAAAAAGAAAATCGTATAGCACAGCTTATAGGCATTTGCAGGAAATGACCAAACAAGGATATGTCCAATGTGGTCTTGTAGATGGATTAGCAAGCACATATTTTATTAGCGAATTTGGTAGAGCGTATTGTAAACCATAGAGTTAAGGAGATTATTTTATTATGGAAGAAAAGAAGAATGAAAAAGAGTTACAGAAAAAATATGCAAAGAATAAAAGCAAATATTATAATCCGACAGTTGGTGAATTTGGATTTTGCTGTGAAGCTGAAAAGGTGGCTATTATCTATAATTACATAAGACAATCAAAATGGGGAAATTATGACCTGTTTGAAAAGAATTTTACAATGCATTATCCATATGAAGCAAGTCTTCTTACAGATGAAAAAATGCATGAACTTTTTGAAAAATATAACGATGTGGATACTATTCAAAAAATTAGAAAAGAAAGAATGGATAGGATACATTCCGAATTACCCAAAGAAGTGCTCGAAGTGTTAAAAACATATAGGCTTAGAGTTGTTAGAGCAGATGGAAGAGGTACAAGCCATCAAGTTATAAAGTGTAGAAGAAAGAAAAGTTATGATAAAGGAAGATTATCTGGTTATCAGCTTATGAAATTGAATTGTAGAACTGTTATAGCTGGAAAAAAATTTGAATTGTATGAATCTGATGTAATGGACTTTATTAGTAAGCTGCAAAGTGGAGAAATTAAAATCAAATAATTTGAGGAGGAGAAACAGTCATCATGGCATATGGAAAGATTTATATAAATAATTTGAGCAAAAAAGTAACAGCTTTATTTAATGAGCTGATAGATGCCAATAAGTTAAATGAGAAAGAGTTTATCAGATCTTTCAAAGAAAAATATCCTAAAGATTATGATTTGCTGGTCTATGAATGGGAATTTAAGGTACACGCATTTAAGAAGAATAAAAAAGGACATCCTGTACCTCATCCAATTAGACCAGACAGGATATTGAGTAATATGTATCATAACTATTATTACAAGTTGATAAAGAAACCTAAGATACAGAAAGCCAAGGAGAATTATGTTAAGAGGCTGAAATGTGAAATGGGTAAGATTGGTTACAAAATCAAAAAGAGTCCATTAAATAAATGGAGATTTTCAGTAATTGATAAGAACGATAACAGGGATATTGCAACAGATATTCAGTATCAAGAACTGAAAAAGGTTTGTAATCAGCTTATGAATAACAAAAAGAAGGGAGGTGTGAAGTAGTGAGTTTATCTATTAACAGACTTGATGTAAATATAATGAAGATTCTTGCACAGGAAAAATGTTTTGACGAATTGTGCGGTATGACAATCAACGAGATTAACACTTTCTATGGAGAGGATGATTTACTTACCACAAGACATAATCTTGTAATGCGTGTAAAAACATTGGTAAAAGATGGATATATGGAGAAAGGTATTAAAGACCATTTAGAGTTTACATATTTCATCACAGAAAAAGGACTTGCGACAATCAAATGGAACGGAGGAAATGACAATGAATAACAGAAGTTTAGTAAATGATGTAGCAGTAGTTGGTGTAGGCGGTGCAGGAACTAATATTGCATTTTGCCTTGAAAAGTTAGGATATACAACAATCCATATCAATTCCAGCACACAGGATGAATCGGCTATTAAAGGTGCAAAAAATATCAGACACTTAAAAGGGTTCAATGGTTGTGCTGGGAATAGAGCATTAGCAGAAAAAGCACTTGCAGAAAATATGGATATTGTAGATGAAATTTCAAGTCTTGATGAATCTATTGTATATGTGATTTTTTCAAGTGCTGGCGGTACTGGTAGTGGTGTATCTACAGCTTTGATTGATATGTTGGTTGAAGAAACTGATAAGACCATCTGTGCAATCGTTGTACTTCCAGATAAGAATGAGGACTTTGATTTTCATGTGAACAGCTATAAGTGTTGCCAGGAATTACTTGAAATTGAAAATATGGGTTCGGTCATGTTCCTTGATAACAATAGTGGAAATAAGCAGACAATCAATAGTATCTGTACCACGATGTTAAATACATTTCTTGCAAATAATTCTGTATCAGAGTTAGGAAATGTGGACGAACAGGAAAAGCGTACTATTTTAAGCACACATGGAAGTATGATGTTATCTGTTTTGGGTAGTGAAAAAGCAAGTGCAGAAAAGGTTATTGAAATGCTGACTACTAATAATATTTTTGCACCTATTCAGAACGATGGTAAGTGTGAGTATATCGGTATCATCAATTCTAATAAGAAGATTAACAAGGAAGATATTATTAAAATCGTTGGTATTCCAAGACGCACTTTTGAAGGTTATGGAAGTGACAAGACGATTTGTGCAATATCTGGTTTATCATTCCCATTCGATCACTTAAACAGCATCAAGGATATTGCAAAGCAGAAACATGATGAAAGAATCAATGCTGCAAAAGCAATCAAGTCGAATGAGTTGGAAGATTTGGACTTTACAGACGATGTTGTAGTTGAAAAAGAAGAAAAACAGAAGCCTAAGAAGTTATCAAGGCGAGAAAAGCTGAAAATGCTTCAGTAATAAAAAATTCTGACAGCTAACAGAGAATGTATATATAGGTAATAGATAGATAACATTTACATAACACAAAAATATAAAAGTTAGGAGAATATTCATTATGAGAAGAACAATAGGAAGCAGATTACAGAAAATAATCACAGATAATCTTGTATCAGTTACAAGTGCAGTAGTGAACCATGACGAAACTGGAAAAGAACCAATATCAGTTGAAAAATTTAAGGAAGATTTTGAGTTCTATGCTAATTCAGAAATCTTTGCAGATACTGATTTCACATTTAAGAAAATCAGCGAGGATCAGATTCGTGTAGCAATCGGTAAGATGAGTTCATACTGCTATGATGATGTAGATGTGACATTGCAACTTAATGATGGTGTGACAATGGATAAAATCATAGATCAGTTATTTGAAAAGATAAGAATATAACGAAAGATTGGAGGTCTAAAAAATGGATGATAATTTTAAGTAACTCTGTGATGAATATACACAGTCAGTAAAATATCCTGAATATGGCGAATGGTGTAAAGAGGTTATTTTTAACATCATTAAGGAATATGGTGTGAGCGACAAAAAAGAATATCTGACAACAGAGGTATTCAATCCTAATAGTGAGTTATATGAAATTTTTGATGGTAACGATCCAGAATGTGTTTTAGGTTTTATCAACTATAAACCACAATACAAGGAAAGTTTATACGATACGATCTTTGACAGATTTTTAGATGCATATAACGAAAGATATGAAGTCGCCAATAAAGAATTGGCAGACATGAGTTTTGGCAAATATACAGGATTAGATATTCTTGTAGAGCTCTTAGGTCGTGCAGAAAACAGTAATGTGGATTTACTCTATAACGCATTTGAAGAAATTGGAGTAAATGGATTCAAAGAATACATTTTACAGTTAGTATAGGTATAAAAGGCGAATAACAATAATAGGAGCATTACTAATCAGAAAAGGGGCATTAGTAGTTGATTATAGCATATCAGAGAGGGTGGCAAGTATATTTTGATGGAATAAATTGGAGATATACTGATAATGATAAAATCTTTGATGATTCAAGACCATGTAAAAAGTGTGGTAAATATCCAACAAAAGAAGGATATGATGCATGTTTGGGATATATAGACGGTGCTATCGCTGCTTGTTGTGGTCATGGTGTAGAAAAAGGGTATGTGAAATTTACAAGAAATCAGTAACAAAAGAGAGAATGAATATACAGAAGAAATAATTACAAAACAATGGAGGAATTAAGAAATGAACAGAGGTACAGTAAAATGGTTTAACGATGTGAAAGGCTATGGATTTATCACAGATGAAAATGGAAATGATGTATTTGTGTATTATTCAAGTATTCAGATGGAAGGTCGGAAATCTTTAAATCAGAATGACATTGTGGAATTTGAGATTGGAGAAGATACAACCGGCAGGACACAAGCGGTAAATGTCAAGAGAATTTCTAATAATAAGAAATTCAATGACATGACACAAGCTGAATTAACAGAAGAATTTGTCAATATTATAAAGCAGAATTATGAGAATGGAATATGTTTATTAGATTCTAATTATGAACTGATACAATTTAATCGAATCTTCGAGTTAGAGAAAGATATTATTAAAATTGATGATGCAATTAGCATTGTGCGTAATTTAAAGAGAATGCCAAATTTTAAAGAATATTGTAAAGGTATGACTCAATAATCAAATCAGTAAAAATCAATCTCCAAATGGAGAATATATAAGCAACAGAGATATATTTGCGGTGAGAGTAGCAAGTCTACCAATGAATGAGATTGGTTACAATGTCATCTAATGTAGATGCACATAATTCCCCTTTTATTAAAACAATTATCAGTGAAGATGCTGGTTACATATAACACGGAATAACAGGCACATTACCTTTATGGTGGTGTGCCTACATTAAATTGAAAGAGAGGTACATTTATATGGAACAGAGAGAAATCATATTAAGACAAAAGTTAGGTAAGCATGGCTATAAATTAAAAGGTGCAAATGAAAGATTCTTTGTCAAAGGCACATATACAGACAAGGTAGCATCACAATTAGATGATAAGAAACAGCCAATTTATATGACATTGGATGAAGTAGAAAAATGGCTGAACGACAGAATCAATGAAGAAAAGCAGAAGGAGCAGCTATGGAAAGACAAACTCAATAAATATAAGAGCATTCTGAAATATCCACAGTATGCCGAGTGGTGCAAGGATGTTGTATTTGATACCCTAAATAGATTCAGAACCAAAGGCAGTAAATGGCTTATTAACGAGGATAAAACCTTTATTGAATCAGAGGTATTTAATCCAAAGAGTGAACTGTATGCTTTTACAGAATATAATGTATCAAATATTCTGGACGAGTTACATATTCATAAATTTTACAATATGCCAATCCTAGAGGAAATCAGAATTGCTTTTTCGGAGATATACTACAAAAAATATGAAGAACTGAATGCAGATATACTTGAAAAAGAAGTGGACGATGGAGAGTATATTTTACAGGATTTGGTAGGCGATGGCGAACTGACAGAGAATGATCTATTGGAGATTGCTTTTAATGACATTGGTATTGATGGTCTGAAAAAATTTATTTTGAATATGGAGGATTAACGGTATGAAGTTTCATCTATTAAAACCAGATTTTGATAATTTTGATAACGAAGAAATGGTAAAAGTTTATACAAGCAACGATGATTTTAATAAGCATACAGTAAGAGAATGCTTATATGGTATAGGAAAAACGGAACAATGGGAGCCAGGGTTTTATATGATTGCTGGTTATGAAAATGATAAATATATTGAGTTGTTAGGTTGTTATGCACACTCAACAGATTTTGAGATTGCTTTATATTTTGATAAAGTACCGCCAGTTGTAGATGAGGTATGGGAAAATTTAGTTAAAGGTGAAAAAATTATACAGTAAGATTGGGGGAATGCACTATTATTACAGAAGAAAGAATAGACTATATGGATTATCTAAATCCATGCAATAAAAATCAGACAGCAAAAGTATTAGAGAGATTCTTTTATGTCTCAAATGGAAGAGAGTACATATCTGTTATACCAGATGAAGCAGAAAGAATAACAAAATTACCAACGCAGGAAGAAGTAAAATTAGATTCAGATAGAGCAATATCATATGCAAGAGATATTATCTTAAATGTTGGAAAATATAAAGATAAGGATTTAGACGAGGATATATTGAAAAAATATACTTGTGATTTAGATCCATTGCTTGATAAGATACTTGCAATCAATATTGCAGATATTTTGAATAAACAGAGCCAATATAAAGATAATGAGCAATTAAAAAATGTTTGGATTACTTCAATAGAAGAATTAAAAACAGACTTCAAAAAAGGATTAGAAGATACACCATCTGCACCACAACTTATTATTGATGGAATTGATACATCAAAACTTGTAATTGGAATGACTGTTAAAAATTACAAAATGCTATGTGAATTATTAGAGCAAGAAGTAAAAAATGGTAAGTCCAAAAAATTGCAGTTGGAAGATTGGAAAAGATATTTTGACTGGGAAAAGTCGGGGCAGAAATTTATTATAACGGATGTTTATGATACACCTTTGACCAAAGAGGATAAGAGAAAATTAGGAAATAATTCGATTTACGTTAAATATATAGAAGTGATTCTACTGCAATATCTATCAAAACAGCAAGGATTTACAAAGACATTTACTAAACGTAATTGGTGGGAAATGTTAGGGATTGTAAATGAGCAATATGGAAAGAAGTCTGAGAAGGAATTAACCAATTTGGATTACAAGGTTACTCCGTGGGAAGTAAAACATTTTTATCAAAGATGTAATAAGAAATTGGAAGAAATTTTATTTTCTGCATTGAACAGTTTAAGGAGCAGAAAACTCATTACATATGAGATTCAGACAATGATTGTAAAGTGGAATCCACAAAAGCGTTGTGATGAATATTTTGAAGCTACGGACAATCAGAAAAAACAAATATTGGAAGTTGAGCATTATGTACTTCATAATATTATGAAATATGAAAAGATGGTACAGGTCTTTTTGAAATTCCAACAGCAAGAATATTATCAAAAAGTAAACGATTTACTGTATGAATATTATGGTTGGGATCACTGTTACAAGCAAATCAAAATTATCTATACTCCTGAAGGAGTTCGTGAAGCATACCCAGAACTTGAAGCAAAATTACAAAAAGAATTGCTGAATGAAAAAATATGTGAAGTAGTAGATGAAAATGCTAAAAACACATTTCAGAAATGGCAGACAGATTATCAACAGTGGAAAGATGAAATAGCATCAAGAACATGGGTTGAGAATGGAAAAATAATTCCAAGACCAAGAAAGCCATTTATGCCAGAGCATATAGATGAAGAAACTTATTTAGGAGCACAAAGCATATTAAAAAATGAACTTATACAGATAGGTCATAAGGATATGGTATTCTCAACAGAAGATTTTTTGGAAAGCAATAATGAGTTAGATAGTATATTCGATTTTGTAAAGTGAAAAAAGTTGGCACTTTAAAATCGTAACAATAAACATAACCCTATATTACGAATATAAAGTGCCAATTTTTGAAAATACATAAAAATCATACGAGAATCAATGATTTTGTGTAGTGACGCAAGGAACGGAACAAATATCATTTGTGGATGCCACGCAGACACCCATTAAGGAGATAAAACATGGATAGAAGTTATAGATTAAAAATGGAAGATAAATTGAATACAAATACTCTTACAAAAGAGTACATATTAAATTGCATAGCAAAACATGAGAAGAAAATCAATGAACTTGCTTATAAGGAAAAGCAGTACAGAGCATCCAATTATAACAATCATAAGTTGGAACTGGATAAGCTGATAGAGTACAGACAACCTTTTGTTGATGTTCTTATGAAAAAATACAGAATGTCATTGGATGATATTAAAACTGCATTGCAGAGTGTGAAGGATAAAAATATTCCTACCAATGCAGTATGTGATCAGATAAGAGAAATTATTACTAATGGATGTTACTTTCTTGAATAGTGGGTGCTTTACAGCACAAAAAAGATTTGTTCCGCTATGGCTACACAAATCTTTCAACGAGAGAATATATCTTATAGATACTTAATTTGAGCGTATCTTGAATGGCTCAAAATATGAATTAAGCTGATTATTCTTTTCGATAAAAAGAGAGTATGTCGGCTGCCTAACGGCATCCGAAATAAACACTCACTATTTACCGGAATAATAAGTTTACAATTTTTCACTTGATGGAAGGAGAATTATATATATGAGTAAAGCAATTACAGAGAAAAAATATTACAGAGTGGGTGAAACGTTTTCCAATACAGATAAAGATTACCACGGATTATTGGATGTTCCTTTTGGTATATGGATTACAACACATAGCTTTGAAGTGATAAGTTCTATGAAATGGGAAAAGGCATATAAGCTATGTACTCCGATTGATGGAAAAATTATTGATGAAAGTGTAAAGGACTGCTGCATTTTTGTCTATTTGGATGAAGCTAATTATGACTATAAGGGTGGTAAATTTGTTGAAGTTACATGGGATGAACTTATGAAAGAGTGTACACCTGTAGAAGTAATTGTGTATGAGTAAAAGGAAAACAGATATTATGATAACAATAGAAAAAGCATATGAAAAATTTTATAAATTATTGGAACAGATCGACAATTCAGATATTCCTCCGAGTGAACAGTATGAACTATATCAAGATATAGAATCTGAAATTGAACAGAAAAAGCAATAAGTGTATGCAAATATGCACGAGTATTGATGAGTAAAGGAGATTTTAATAATGGTATTTAAGGAAGGACAAGATGTATATTTTTTGAACAGAATCAAAAAGAAACATCATAACACCCATATGTGGGTTGTTGAACCTGCAATAGTAGTATCTGATAAAGGAAACAATCATAGAGTTGAGATTAAAATTTCAGATCAGAATATTGTATCAATTCGTAGAAGAGTAATATTTGAAACTAAGGATAAGGAAAATGCAGAAGAAAAATGTGATTATTGGAATCATTGGGATAGATACCATAAGAGAAAACATAAGCATAAGTAGTGATAATTGATAAGTACAATTTTCATAAATAAAGGAGAATTTATAATGGTGAAAAATAACGAATACTGTTGTATGTGCGGAAGTAAAAAAGATGAAGTAGATAAGCTGATTAGAGGTAAATATGGCTATATCTGTGATAGCTGTATCTCTATTGCAAGTGAGTTACTCAATGATGAAGAAGAGGAATCTATTACAAATAATATGCAGTTGGCTACACCTTCACAGATAAAAGCACATTTAGATCAGTATGTTATCGGACAGGATGAAGCAAAGAGAACACTTGCAGTTGCGGTATATAACCACTATAAGAGATTGAAGCAGAATAAAAAATCAGATGTTGAGATACAGAAGTCTAATATCCTTATGATTGGTTCTACTGGAAGTGGTAAGACATATCTTGCACAGAGCCTTGCAAAATTCTTAGGTGTTCCATTTGCTATTGCTGACGCTACCTGTTTAACTGAGGCTGGATATGTCGGCGAAGATGTTGAAACCATGTTGCGTACACTTTTACAGAATGCAAACTATGACATTGAATCAGCACAAAGAGGAATTATCTATATTGACGAGATAGATAAAATTTCTCGTAAAGGCGAGAATATGTCAATCACTCGTGATGTATCTGGTGAGGGAGTACAGCAAGCACTTCTTAAAATTATCGAAGGTACAGTATCAGAAGTACCAGTGACAGGAAGTAGGAAACATCCACAAGCTGAAACAATAAAGATTGATACATCTAACATACTTTTTATCTGTGGTGGTGCATTTGATGGCATTGATAAAATTATCGGCAAGGAAGAGACGCATAATACAATCGGATTTGGTGCTAAAGTTGCCGATAAAAAGGAATCAGAAGTTGATATGTCAAAGGTGGAACAGCACGATCTTGTCAAGTATGGTCTTATGCCAGAACTTATAGGCAGACTTCCTATTATAACTGCATTGAATCCGCTATCAGAGGAAGATTTGGTACATATTCTCACAGAGCCTAAAAATGCTATCACAAAGCAGTACCAGGAGTTATTATCAATGGATGGTGTGAAGCTAGAATTTGAGGGCGAAGCATTGAAAAAGATTGCTGAATTGGCTATTAAAAAGAAAACTGGTGCAAGAGGTCTTAGAAGTATCATTGAATCAGCTATGCAGAAAGTTATGTTTGATGTTCCTGATATGAGTAGTGCAAAGAAAGTTGTTGTAACTGCTGATTGTGTGGAAGGAAAAGCGGATGCATTGGTTTATGGTGCAAGGAATAAAAAGATTGCGTAAGTGGAAGGAGACTATAAAATATGAATAATGAAGTAAGATGTAACAATGATTTGGAACTTAAAGCAATAGAAAACAGAATAATTCGGCTTAAAAATGAGACTGCACAAAATCTCATTAAACTTGGTAATGAATTGAATAGAGCAAAAGAAAAAGTACCACATGGAGAATGGGGAACATGGCTAAGAGATAAAGTTAATTTTTCACAAAGAACAGCAAATATTTATATGAGAATTGCAAAAGAATTTGGTTCAAATTCGCAAGCGATTTCCAATTTGGAAGTAACAAAATTGGGATTATTATTGGATGTGCCAGAAGATAAAAGAGCTAATTTTATTGCAGAACATAATGTAAAGGAAATGTCAACAAGAGAATTAAAAGCTGCAATTAAAGGTGAATCTGATCATACCAAAACAGATAGCGTTATCGACTATGTAAGAGACTATGAAGATATTGAGATAGATGTAGATTGTTTAAAACCATTACCACAACATGATAAATATTTCTTTAAAAGAACAGGCAAGGACTGGATTTCATTTTTAAATTCGGTTGATAAATATGGTATATATGAGCCTATTATGATTGCAAGAGATAATACAATTATTTCTGGACATGAAAGAGTGAGAGCTTGTAAAGATTTAGGTATTAAAAAATTCGTGCTTATTATGCTTGTCAAGAAAAGGCGTATAGAAAAGATTGTAGAACAGACGATGAATTGAAATTGAAGATGTTTATTTTGTCAAATTTTAGTCTACGAAGTATAGATGGGTATTATGCAATGTTTTGGATGGACACACTATTTGGTACATCTTATGGTGATGGTAGCGGAGATTTGACACATTATGTTACGGATGATGTTATCAATAAGTTAAATCATAATAGGGATATTTTGAAAAAAATAAAAGAAGTGGTTGATAAGTGCCAATGTGGAGAAATAGCGGAAGCTGAAATGGATGTGGAAATAGCAAAATTGCATGAACAGTATGTGTAGTAATAAAATGCTTCTGGACTAATTACAAATTTACAAGATCTTTCAATCCGACAGGATGTAGGTTTGAAGGAATCAACACAGTGGTGTGCGCAAAATTTTTGCATTCACCAAACGAACCGCAGCGATGGTCAATGAATTTCAGAAGGAGAATATACAATATATGGATAAATTTACAGTTATAACAGGAAACAAAGACACAACCGAACTGAACAGACTTACAAGAACAATCAAGTTACATGATATATGGAACAGACAGTATCATAATACAGTTAGCAGTTTATTTCAAAAGCACAAGAGCATAGATGAATGGTCACAGGATGAATTGATGAAGGTTGCACTATGCGGTGTAAAATATATAAATTATGCGATTGAAATTGAGGCTGTAACTCATAGGGTGGATAATACATATCAGACACCGTTTGAAGCAAAGCAAACAGCCTTTAAACTGATAGATGCTTTGTTTGGTATTATTGGTCGTATCAAGCTGAAAAATCTGATTAAGATATTTCCGATAGATAAGGACTATGATGGTGCTAAATGGGAATGCAAGGATTACTTTTTTACGATGGATGTATTGAGAGAAAAGGGACTTGATAATGCAGTTGGTCGTGATAATGTATTTGACCTTATGTGGGATTATGAAAATCGAGAGTTAAGGAAATTGACAGTATTCTACATGAGCTGTATGAGTGCCATGTATCAGCGACAAACTGGTGTTAGTTTTATGGATAAATTCTGTGAAGATAATAACATAGATTCATATAGTGTGGATCGTGAAAATGGCATCATAGTTAATAATCAGACTGGAAAAATTGCAAAATTGAGCAATAAGCCCTCATTTATGCAGATTGTGAAGTAAAGTGGAAATCCACTCACAAAAGTAAATACGAATGGAGAATATTATATATAGAAGGACATATTTTGAGAAAGGCGGTTGAGTATTATAGGACATATAAAAGCAGGAAGAGTAAGGATATATAAGCTGAATACATTTAAGGCATTAACAGATAGTGAAAATGCTATCTACAATGACAAAAGTAAAAAGAATGCAGAGTTATTAAAGGAAATACATAACAATGTAAATGTTAGGAGTATTCCCGACAGATACTTAAATGAATATAATGAGATAGCCATATTTGAAAATGATATTGTAAGACTTGCGTTGTCAGATAGAGGAATTGAGACTTGCGATTATCAGTTATTGGACGAGATTGTTTATCTGAAGGTTTGTCATAATGAGATATTGTGGCAGATTCTAAGAGATGGAATAATAATCGGAAATAAGGAATATATGCTATTCACAGCAACGACAGGACAGGTAAGAAATATTACTGTTACTCTTATGAGGAAAGATTTTTTTGAGAAGCACAAAGGCTTCCTCATGGTCGGATTATCTATAGAAAGTATCAATGCTAATGGTGGTATGAATGTAGGAAAGCATTTAGCTTATAATGCCTTATCTTTATCATCAAGTGTAAAGCCAGAGACAGCAATAGATATTGATAGATGTATTGTTGTTAATGGTCTTGAAACAGTTGTAAGAGATAAGGTTAAGTATATTGATATACAGACGGATGATAATGGACAATGCTATGTTGCTGATACACCGAAAGAATATCAAGAGAAGGACATACCGATTGAGCATACGGATGGTGCTGGTATGTTTATTCCGGGCGAATTATATTCAAGTTGCCAGATAAGAGGCGGTTATATAAAAGGTGCTATGTTCCCATTTGATTTTAGACTGCTATGCCATGATGTAGCACATAATTCAATTTTGCCTGATGCGTGGGGTAAGAAACACGATGTAGAAGCGGAAGATATACGATATATTCTTACTACAAGCCAGTTGAAGATGTGGAAACAATATGATTCGTGGGAAGATTACAAGACCAAGTTTAAGGAAAACAATCTGGAATTATCTATAAATTCATATGCTAACCCTCCGAAAGAAGAGGTTACATTCTCATATCAATTCTTACAGACACTTCCATATAATACCGATATTACAGAGCTATGCAAGAGTGCTATTGAGGATTTAACAAAACTGAAAACAGATATTGATTATGTGAAAGCTGAATTGGGATATACACTTGATGAAGTCACAGATGATGATACCAATGAGGATGTGGCAGAAGATAAGGTAAGTGTTATAGATACAAATGTTGAAAAGGGCAATTATTATATTGCAAAGGCATTAGACCTTTATCCTGCACTTATCAAGGACAAGCATATTAAGAATAAAATTGAAAATTTATTCAAGGCGAAAAAGAAAAATTATATGGGTGGCAAACTTCCAATCAAAGGATATTACAGTTATGTTGCACCAGATATGTATGCTTTTTGTGAGTATCTTTTTATGGGTATTGAAAATCCAAAAGGATTAGTGCCAAAGGATCATGTTTATAACAAGCATTATGATGAAGCTGGGGATGTAAAAGAGGTTTTGTGTTTGCGTAGTCCACATTTATCAAGGTATGAGTTTCCAAGAAGAAAGCTGGTATCTTCTGATGAATGTAAAAAGTGGTTTAGATATATGGAGAGTGATACAGTTGTAAGTTGTCACGATTTAATATCAAAATCATTACAATGTGACTGGGATGGTGACGAAATCTTAATAAGTCCAGATAGCAGTTTATTAAAAGCTGCATATTCTTTACCGCAAGAACCATTGTATTATGATATGCAGAAAGCTGATCCACAGCAGATTACGAATGAGACTATCTATCAAACACTGAAAGATGGATTTGATAATAATGTAATCGGGGAATCAAGCAATGCTATTACAAAACTATGGAATGTGCCAGCATTAAAGGATGATTTTCTTATGTATGATGATGTGATCAATGTTATATGTGCCTATTCCAATTATATGATTGATTTTCCTAAGACTGGTAAAACCCTTGCGTTAGGAGAATATGAGCAGTTGTATAAAGACCTCATACCTCCAGTAGATATAAGAGAAAAATTCAAGCCACAGAAAATCAAATATCCACAGTTTTTCAAATATGCTAAAGGTAAGAAGTCCAATCTTGAAGAATATACAGATAGCCCGATGGATAGGATAGCGAAGTATATTGATAAACAGGTGGGGAGAAAACATTATAAATATGATGTTGGGACAGATAAAGATGGTAATGAATTGAAATTTGATTACAGAGAGTTAATGAATAATTCCACAGATAAAAATGGTAAGCCATTATATGAAGTGGATAGGTCAGACCGCAGATACACAGAGTTGTTTAATGTATTGTATAATCGTAAACAGGCGAAACAAAAACTCTGTATGGATATTAAAAAGGAAATAGATAAGCAATCGACAGATACCAAAGAGATAATAGCCAGATATGATATATTCCATTATTACTGTATCAGAGAGATTAAGAAAATCTTTACGGATAAAAAGGGTGTGTTTAATGAGACATTAGCAGTAAATTACATGATTGATATGGAATATAACAAGCCAGAGTTTATGCCCAAAAGTGAAAATATGGTAGATAAGGATGGAGCATGGAAATATTCAAGCAAAGATATTATGTGGAAATGTTTTGGACATACCATAGTAGATAACATCCAAGGCAATAAAAAAACTGGTGTAACCATAAAAGAAAGACCACGAAGATGTTACCAAAAAGCAGTTAAAGGTAATGACAAACTGAATCAGATATTAGATGTGAAATTAGACAGGAAGAGTGTTGAAATTACACAATCAGATATTGAATATATGGATAATTTTATTCAGAAAAAGAAGAATGGAAATCCTTATAATAATGATGTTGAAATCTTGTTTGCGTTGTTGTGCCATTATAAATATGCTGAAAATACTGGCAGATTAAAAGATGGGAAATTCTGTATCACAAAGAAGAAGCATAAAACTGATTTGTCAGGAAAAAAGAGAAGGAGAGTACCGATACTATATAATATGAATACCATTATGAATATGGTTGGTGCTAAATCGTATGCAAACAGTTTTGGCAGATTTATAGATTGTGGTATGAGCATTGAGGAGTCAATGGATAAGATAATTATTCAAATGGATATTCCGAAGGATGACAATGTGTTGTTTACAGTACAGGACATTTATAACCCGATGGTATATCGTGAGGCGTATTCATTAAAGAAAGAATTATCAGAATGTGTGATGTGTGGTAAACACTTTATTAAGAAGGGTAATGCTAGCACTTGCGGTAAATATTGTAGTGATAAACTTCATAAGCTACAAGTCGGCAGGAACAATGAGAAAAATAAGGTTGCTGCCAGTTAATTTAATATGTTCGTGAAAAAATAAGAGTATCAAAAAAGCCTAAAAAATAAGGAGTTTTTGATACTCTGTTTTTGTTTTTACAAAATTTATATAGGGAGAAGAACTAAAGATTTTTGAAATTTATTTCATAAAAGCCGATTATCGGTACTTTAGTTGTAATCTCATAGGAATTATCATTAAAGAAAGGAGACTTTTGATATGGATTTACAATTAAGAGCCAAAGAGTATCTGAAACGCTATGGCATTAAGAAAAAGTATCTGGCTTCTTTAATTGGGATTTATCCAAGTCAACTGTCACAATGGCTGTCTGGGGATTATGACTTAAACACGAACCAGATAAAAATAATTGAAGATTTTTGCAATGGTAAGTCTCAATATACAGAACTTGATTGATAAAAAGTGTATAATAAACCTTTATAACTATAACACGAAATCAATCAAGAAAGCAATGTACAAAATTGCTAAATATCAATACCTGTATTTGTTAAAATTTCACGGAAGGAAGTGAGTAAAGGATGAGTAATAATCTGGATATTGATATAAGAAAGTTGACATTGCCAAATGGAAGAACTTTAGAGAAGCAGATGAAGTATGAAGCAAAGCGATTCTTGACGATTTTGCAGGAGGAAATCGACAGATGGTATAGTTTATACTCACCTATGATATATCAAAGAACTTACGACATGCGAAATTCCATATATGCAGAGGATATAGTAAGAGTAAGCACTTCTGGTAATAAACTTCAAATTAAAATCAATTATGATGATACTGCGTTTCATAAATCGTTATGGGACGATAGTAAAATCAACTCAATCCTACTGATGAATAACGGGTATCAAGTGTCACATGGATGGCACAAAGATATAGAAAATTTTGGCTATAGGGAAGGAGGTCACTTCCTGGAAAATGCCGTTTACCGTTTTAACAAAGAAAATGACTTTGGTATTGATATAATCATCAATTACTAAAGGAGGCTTATAAAATGGCAAACAACCTATTTACATTAGGATTGGATATAACAGCTACACAGAATCGAATGAGTAAGCAGTTAAAACAGATAGCAAAGAGTTTATCTGATAGTAATACTGTTCGTGTTACTGGTAGCTTAGATACAACAAAATCTCAAAATCTAATTCAACAGCAGTTGAATAGCATTTCTAAGAATCTTAAAATCAATATTGGAAATGTCAATATAGACACTTCCGCTATCAAACAGCAACAGCAAGCTATAAATCAGCAGTTAAAATCTGGTATCAATGCAACAGGTGTAAAAGTACCTTTTCAGTTTGATCTATCAGATGCAAATGCGGTTAAAGCAGAAATCAATAAAATCGTTGCAGACATCACCAATAATAAAGGTCAGTTAGTAAAATATAAAATCAATGTAGATGATAATGGACAGGCTACAAAAGCATTACTCACTTATAGGAATGAACTTAATGAGGTAACAAATGCTACATTAAAATTGCAGTCCGTTGGTAAGTGGTATGATGCTAATGGTGTAGAACATAGTATTGTAAAATGGTCTGAAGGTCAGAAAACCTTATCACAGAACATTGAAGCTACTGTAAAAGCTAATCAAAGACAGATGGAATCTGACAATCAAGTTATTCGTAAGAAACAGGAATTGATTGCACAGATGAAACTTCTTAATACACAGGCTGAAAAGGCTGGTATTTCTTTAAGTTCTGATAATCAGAAATCGTTCAATGATTTATCTATCAATGCATCCACTTTAGATGATATTAAACAGATGGAAAGTTATTTGCGTTTGGCAAGAACTGAATATCAGACTTTCAATGCAGAGATTGCAAAAGGTACTCATGCAAGCTCATTAGAAACTATGAAGAATACTTTAGCAACTCTACCACAGGAAATTGCTTTAATCGAAGCAAAGTTCAATTCTATTAAAATGCCTGATAATGTCAAAATTCAGATTGAAGAATTAAAGGCATCTATGGAATCTATCAATAATATTAGTGATCCACAAGAAAAGATTGCAAAATATAATGATATAGTGGCATCTTTGAAGAACTTGCAGAAACAGTATCAAGTAACTGCACAGGAGCAGAAAAATCTTAATGCTGATATGGTAACTATGCAAGGAGCATCCACATTTACAAATAGAATTGTTTCATGGATGGGACAGAATAGAGAAGCCGCTGCACAGTATGATGCAGAGTTAAAACAGATTGTTGCAGATTTACAGAATTGCAGTAATAAGACTGATTTAACAAGGTTGCAACAGCAATTTAGAGGCATACAAGCACAGGTTAAAGCTACAGATAATGTGTCCACAGGATTCTTTGGTAATCTGAAGAATGGTATCAAGGATGCTCTTGTGAATATGTTAAGGTATCAGTTAGCATATAAGATTATCCAGGATACAGTACAGGCTATTAAAGCAATGACACAAGCTGTATGTGATTTAGATAAGAATTTAACAGAGTTTAATAAAGTTGCTGATTTATCATATGATAAGTTATTAGCGTTCTCTGATAAAGCGTATGAAACAGCAGACAAAATAGGTAGAACAGGTTCAGATATGATTGAGGCGGCTACTGAATTTAAGAGAGCTGGTTATGACCTTGATAACAGTTTGGAAATGGGGGATGCAGCACTTGTAATGACAAATGTTGCTGATGGAATTACACAGACTTCTGATGCTGCAAGCACACTTATTTCAGTATTAAATGGCTTTAATGTTGATGAATCAAGTGTAATGTCTATTGTTGACAAAATGAATAGTGTATCAAATCAAAGTCCTGTTGGATTTGATAATCTTACAGATGGTTTGGAACGTGTTTCTGGTACTATGAATCAAGCTGGTAACAGTATTGATCAGACTATTGGTTTGTTGACAGGTGGTTTTACACAGCTTAGAAATATGGAAAAAGTTTCGACTGGTCTTATTACTATCTCACAAAGGTTGAGAGCAATAGACGAGGACGGAGAAGAGATTGACGGATTATCGGCAGAATTAGGAAAAGCCTTTGGTTCGATTGGAATAAATATTGAGGATGCGAATGGTGATTTGCGTTCTACATATGATATTCTTTCTGACTATGCAAAGGTTTACCCTAAATTAACAAGTGAACAAAGACAATATTTTGGTGAACTTGCGGCTGGTAAACGACAGATAACAGTATTTAATGCTATTGTTGATGAAATGTCAGCGGTAGATAAAGCAATAGAGCAATCTAAGGATAGTTTAGGCAGTGCAACAAACGAAAATGAGATTTACCGCCAGAGCATCGAGGGCTTAAAAAATGAGTTCGATAACCAATTTCAGATGCTGAGTAAAGAAGTGATCTCATCGGATTGGATTAAAGATTTAATATCTGCTGGTACAGATTTCTTAGAAGTTTTAACAAACATAGTAAAACAGGATGATATTGTTTCTGGTACTATTGGTATATTTACCGAAGCACTGAAAACTTTAGCATCTGTTTTGAAAAGTGTAACTGGTAATGATGGCATGGCTGCCTTGATTAAGGCTTTTATGACATACAAGACCATTACAAAAGGAATTGACATTTTTAGCTTCTTCAATACGAAGAAAAATTCGTTTACACAGACACAAAATGCTATGAACGCATTTTTCCAGAGTGCTATAAATGGAACAATGCAAGTTAAAGATGGCTTTGTACAGATTGGAGAAGTTCAGAAAAACATATTTTATAGAAAAAGCGGTTTTGGTAAATCTATATAGTTACCCTTATTGCCCACCCTTATAAGGTTGTGTAATATGCCACACAACTAACGTATGGGAGTATCTTTGAAAAAAGATAGAAACCGTTGATTTAATATCATAAAAACCGAATATGCTGGGAAATCACGATAAACAATACACCAAAGCGGAATGAGAAATCATAAACGTAATGTGTGGAGAAATCCTGAAAAAACGTATTGTTTGGTATATGGTGAGAGCCTACGTACACAGTTATTTGTTTTAGAATAAATATAGATAAGTGATGGTCTATAGGTAGGTTGTTGAATGTTTATCAATAACTGAAAGCAGGGGAGTTCCTAAGTCGCAGTAAAGCGATAAAAATATGACTATTTGATGTGCAGAATATATAGTCGGAAATACCCTCAGTGTACTGACAAGGTTAGGCAGAACATAGGCGAAATTATGTTATTGCTTTGATATACAGTCCAGGGATATATGATTGAGTTTAAACACTTGATTGCACATAAGAAAGAAAAATAATTAAGAATATTCCCGTATATCATAATATATACGGTTGTTGTCCAAAGAATGTTGAGGAAATTTGGATAATATAAAAGCAAGAAACAGACATTAGACAGTTACCAGATAGATAACTGATAGTGTCTGTTTGTGTTTATAATAAAATGTGTGTTCAAAATATTTGAGCATAGATTTTTTGAATAAACTTTTTATGTTTTTTCAAATTAAATTTTCTTAATAAAGCCGAGAAAATGTGCAGTTATGCACACGATAATTTTAAGGAGGAATAGTAAAATGGCAAATGTTGAAAGAATTGATTTTGAATCTGCTACATTATTTAAGGAATTGGTAGATAAAGGACAGTTGAAAAGTCTTGTGAGTGTAAAGAGTTCACCATATCCGAAGTATTGTTTTAAGAATACTGATAAGGTAGCAGACATTGTAGGAAAGTTTGTGGCACAGCACAATCTAAAGAGTGACAGAAGTATTGATGATTGCTGGGAAACATTTGATAAGGTAATTGTTAATGCAGAAGAAAAGCCACAGAGTATTGTTACAAGGAATCTTAAAGCAGTTAAGCGTATTGTTGATGAAGGATATGGTTATATGCTTAAACGGACTTGTGTGGATCAGTATAAGAAGAAATGTTTTGTATTCTACGAAAATGAGAGAATTGCAGAAATTAAGAGTGAAGAGGATGCAATCAGTAGAGCGAAATATGAGGAAAAACATATATCCTCAAGAAAAGAAATGGCAGATACAAGAATGTCTGAATTGATTAAAAAAGCTATGGAGGTAAAATAAGTAATGGCAAACAAGAAATATTTTTATAATGATTTTGATGGTAAAAAGGTTGAATATGTATTAGAAAAGGGATTGTCCCTTAGTCAGAAAATGAGTTTTGTGGTTGAAGTGGCGGGAACAGTTGTATCTAAAGAAGTTGGATATGCTTCTGTATTAAGACAACCTATGTTTGAATACTGCCTGATTACATACTATACCAATATTATTTTGTTTGAAAATGGGGAAGAATTTAGTCTGGACAAGGTGGATAAATTCATTAAGAATAACAAGGAAAATGTTCTTGATGTTATCCGTGAGAATGTATCTGATGATGAGAGAGCAGAACTTGACTATGCTTGTAATAAAGCTATTGAATACAGAAAATTGCATTACAACGATCTGAAGGATGAGATCGAAGATTTATTACAGGTAGTCAGAGAGTTTGTTGTTAAGCCAGACTACATGAATGAACTTTTACAGGCTCTTACAAATGCTGTAAATACCTTTGCTGATAGGGGAGATATTGATTATGAGGCAGTAAATAAGCTGGTTGACATTATTCCTATTGTGCAGAAGTTGGATAATAAGGATGTGGCGAAAGCTATTGTAAAAGAGTTCCATAATGACAATAAAGGCTTATCGTATGATGTATCGAAGCAACCTAAAAAGAGTAATAAGGGTAGAAAACCAAAGACTGAATTTACAGTAGAAAAGACCGAATAAATAAGGCTTTTGCGTATATATGAGGACTGGGCGAAAAATCCTAGTCCTTATTTGTATGCAGGAAATATAGGATTAAAATGCAGCAAAGAGGTAGTAGATACTCTATCGGTACATAAAAGTCGGGACTATGAATATAGAAAAATTCAAAAAGTAAATCCGTATTTTTTATTTGTTTTCCATATAGGTAGTAGGTACTTTTGTGTGAATAAAATTTTTGAAAAAATCGTTATCGTGGGTAATGAGATAGTACAGATAGATAACAGATAATATACAGATAAACAATGGCTGATGAAAGGGAATAGACTGATGGCAGAGGTTGTAATGACTTCTGCCATTTATTATAAGATTAAAGGAGTGTGATTTTTATAGAAATGACAGAGCAAGAAGAAAGAACCAGTTGTGTAATACCAATCTGGCAGAAATACACACTATCTGTTCAAGAAGCAGCAGAATATTTTGGATTTAGTGACAAGAAGATTAGAAAGATTGTTGATGAACACGAACACGACAATTTTATATTGTGGAATGGTACAAGACCACGCATAAAACGACAGTTGTTTGAAAAGTTTGTAGATGAGAAATTGACAGCTATTTAGTGCTGATTATATAGGTTTTTAATAGATTTTGAGCCTTGGTTATGGTATATTAAAAAGTATCATACCGAGGCTCTCTGTATGAAAGGAGAGATACGGATTGTCGGAAATTAGAAAAGACAACAAAGGTCGTAGATTAGCGACTGGGGAGAGCCAGGATAAAGATGGAAGATACCGTTATAAATATAATGATTCATTTGGAAAGAGGAAGTCGGTATATAGTTGGAGATTGACTGAATCTGATCCATACCCAAAGGGTAAACGCAAGGACATTTCCCTCAGAGAGAAAGAAAAAGAAGTTGAGAAGGCATTGAGAAATGCAGTTGCAACCAATGGTGGGAATATGACGGTATTAGAATTGGTACAGAAGTATATAAGTCAAAAAAGAGGTGTAAAACACAACACACAGGCGAATTATAATTTTGTTATCAATGTGATTAAAAAAGAAGATTTTGGAGCGAAGCGAATTGATACAATCAAATTGTCAGATGCTAAAACATGGCTGATTAAGTTACAGGATGATGGTAGAGGGTATAGCAGTATCCATTCTATCAGAGGTGTTGTAAGACCAGCTTTTCAAATGGCAGTTGATGATGATTTGATAAATAAAAATCCGTTTGAGTTCCAGCTTGCAACAGTAGTTGTAAATGATAGTGTGACGAGAGAAGCTATCACAAGAAAACAGCAGAGAGAATTTTTAAGGTTTATCAAAGCGGATAAGCATTTCTGTAAATACTATGATGGAATTTATATCTTGTTTCATACTGGATTGCGTGTATCAGAATTTGTCGGATTGACTATCAATGATATTGAATTTGACAAAGAAAGAATCAAAGTAGATCATCAATTACAGAGAACACGCAATATGAAATATGAGATATTGACACCTAAGACAGAAAAAGGTGAAAGATATGTTCCAATGCAGAAAGATGTTGCAGATTGTTTTCGTAGAATCATTCAGAATAGAAAGCATCCAAAGATTGAACCTATGATAGATGGCTATAGTGGCTTCTTATTCTTAGATAAGAATGATATGCCGATGGTGGCATTGCATTGGGAAAAGTATTTTCAACATATCCGTGAGAAGTATAACAGCATTTACCGAGTACAAATGCCTTGCATCACACCTCATGTTTGCAGACACACCTTCTGCTCTAATATGGCAAAGTCTGGAATGAACCCAAAGACATTACAATATATTATGGGACATTCAGATATAGGAGTTACCCTTAATACATACACACATTTACAGTTTGAGGATGCCTTAGTAGAGATGAAAAAGGTCGTGGGCTAAAAGGTATGAAATTAGCCCAGAATTTAGCCCAAACGAAGGAAAAGTTATGCAAAGTTATTCCAAAATATGCTGAAAATGTGAACAAAAACACTATCACAGAAATATTGCAGAATTGTTGTAAGTGCCGAAAATACAGTAAAATCAAGCATTTAGAGAGGTTTTAGATATATGATAAAAGTTCTATTCATCTGCCACGGCAATATCTGTCGTTCACCAATATCAGAATTTGTCCTCAAGGATATGGTAGAAAAACGTGGCATACAAGAACAATTTGAAATAGCATCGGCGGCAACATCCACCGAAGAAATTTGGAATGGAAGAGGTAATCCTATTTATCCGCCAGCACAGGCAGAGCTTAAGAAACATAATATTGGCAACACTCCATATACCAACTTTGCAAATAAGAGAGCAAGACAGGTAAGAAAGGAAGATTATCAATACTATGATTACTTGCTTTGTGCAGATTCGGCGAATATAAGAAATACGATTTGTATTACCGGAGAAGATACGGAAAATAAGATTCAATTACTATTAGATTATTCGTTTAATCCTAAGAGGCGAGGCCAGTCAATAACTGATCCATGGTACAGTAACCGGTTTGATGAGACCTATAGAGATGTATATGATGGATGTGAGGGCTTTTTGAAATATTTAGAAGATAAAAATATGATATAATCATATTAATAATAGATACATTTATTGATTTTTATCAATTGGTTTATTAGTTTTGAAACAAAAGTGGGTAGCATTTATGTCAAGGAGAAAATATATGAGAAAGGTACTTAAAATAGAGCTTATAATAGTTGTTGTAGTAATAATTATAGCAATTTTACATCCTGTTGTATCGAATAATATTAAATACTCAAAGGCAGAGAAGCTGATGGAAAAGGGAAATTATTCAGAAGCAAATGACATATTATTTGATTTAGAATTAGACGAATTTCGAGAAAGTGAGAAGTTGCGGGAAATATGTAATGCACATATTTTATATGGCAGGGGTGAGATTGATATGGCAAAATATTATATGAGTAATGTTAATTTGAATATCTTATCTAAAAAGCAGAGACGTATTGAGAAAGAATTTATTGAACAGATAGATTCAGAAGTTGATGATTACGTAGAAGAAAAGGATAAAGAAAAAAGAAAATATGAAAATAAGGTGAAAAATGGTGTTCCATTTGTAGGAATGTATGAAAAAGATATAGATAATACGAAATTAGGAACGCATACAAGTGTTGAAAATCAATATCTGAATAGTCAGAATAAAAAGTATAAAAAGATAGTTTATGCAAAGAATTATTATTTTAAAGATGGTGATTTTATAATTTTCAGTGCAAAATGCGTAAATGGTATGGTAACGTGGGTAACGGATAATAGAGAAAAGTACGATGAATATTTAAAAGCAAAGAAAAATGCAAATAAGAATTATCATTCAGGCAGTTATAATCCATATGATTCAATGGATGATTATGATGATCCGGAGGACTACTATTATGACAATATGGATGAATATGATGATTATGGCGATGCAGAAGATGACTGGGATGATTATATGGATGAAAAAGATTGACAAAAATGAAAGAATTATAAAAAATATGTCATAAATATAGTATTTACTGCATAAATTATAATTAAAAAAAATTTAAAATAGGAGGTTTTAATTATGAAATCAAAATATTTAGACAAGCCATTCGATAATTTTGAACAAGATTTTGCAGATAAGAATTATTATTTAATGGATAAATATTTGAATTCCAGAAAGTTGAAAGATAAGGACGAGATGAGATCGGCATTAGGTGAATATTATATGTTGGCAGTAAGAAAATATCTTAAAAATGAAAAATTAAGGAAAAAATATAATTTTGAAGCAATATGTATAATGACACTTAAAATGGGCGAAAGTAATTATTGGAGAGCATTAAATCGTAAGAAAAGATGTCCGATAGGTGGTATTATAAGTTATGATGATTTTAGGACATCTTATACGGAAGATAATAATTGCAATATAGTTCTAGAGTGTAATATTTACATAGAATTTGTAGACAATTATGCAATTAATATGGCTATGGCTGAAGCTATATACAATGAATTATCAACTGTAGAGCAGAAAATTTTTCTATATCGTTTTAATAGATGGAGCGATAGTGAGATTAGAAAAGAACTAAATATAAGTGAATATAGATATGACAAATATTTAAAGGAAATAAAGAAAAAGGTAAAGAGAATAATTAAAGAATGATAAAGTGTTTAAGAGTAGTCATATAAACTGTGTATACATAAATTAAGTGAATATATTTATA